>ERZ1106976.1308-NODE-1308-length-25553-cov-6.579575_pt1 | contig 25553 bp, 19 predicted proteins | sample MGYA00403687_ERZ1106976 | MGnify/ENA primary metagenome ERZ1106976 (study PRJEB35170, sample SAMEA104062446) | human gut metagenome | biome: human gut; feature: human-associated habitat; material: faeces | place: Denmark | collected 2013-02-22 ... | reverse complement strand
GGTGAAGATGCCGATTACCCGCGATGGGACGAAAAGACCCCGTGAACCTTTACTACAGCTTAACGTTGTACCCGGGCCGTCGATGTGTAGGATAGGCCGGAGGCGTAGAATGAGGCACGCCAGTGCCTTTGGAGCCGTCGTTGAAATACGGCCCTTTGGCCGTCTGGGTACTAACTTGTTGGATACAAGGACCGCGTTTGGCGGGTAGTTTGACTGGGGTGGTCGCCTCCAAAAGCGTAACGGAGGCTCCTCAAGGTGCCCTCAGGCCGATTGGTAACCGGCCGCAGAGTGTAATGGCAGAAGGGCGCTTGACTGGGAGGCCGACAGGCCGCACAGGCAGGAAACTGGAGCATAGTGATCCGGCGGTTCCGCATGGAAGGTCCGTCGCTCAAAGGATAAAAGGTACTCCGGGGATAACAGGCTGATCCCTCCCAAGAGCTCATATCGACGGAGTGGTTTGGCACCTCGATGTCGGCTCGTCACATCCTGGGGCTGGAGAAGGTCCCAAGGGTTGGGCTGTTCGCCCATTAAAGTGGCACGCGAGCTGGGTTCAGAACGTCGTGAGACAGTTCGGTCTCTATCTATCGTGGGCGTTGGAAATTTGCGTGGTTCGGGCACTAGTACGAGAGGACCGTGCCGGACCGACCTCCGGTTTGCCGGTTGTGCCGCCAGGCGCACCGCCGGGTATCCGCGTCGGGTATGGATAAGCGCTGAAAGCATCTAAGCGCGAAGCCTTCCACAAGATTAGATTTCCTTTTAGAGGGCCGTCAAAGACGATGACGTGGATAGGGTGCAGGTGTAAAGGCGGCGACGCCAAAGCCGAGCACTACTAATAGCCCGAAATCTTTCGCCGTTCGTGGTTTCCCTGCCCGCACATGGCATTCCGGTTCGTCATCCTTTCGTTTTGTTTGTTTGACTTGTGTCCCACACTCGGTCCGCGCCCCGGCGCGTGCCGCAGTTCGAATTCATCATGGTGGCTATAGCGGCGGTGTCCCACCTCTTCCCATCCCGAACAGAGAAGTTAAGCCCGCCCTCGCCGATGGTACTGCCCGCAAGGCGGGAGAGTAGGTAGCCGCCTTTTTCCATTCCGTTCCCCCGCGCACGGCCCATGCCGGGCGGGGGAACGGGTTTTTTATTCCCGGGGGCTTCTGAATTGTCACATTGGTATATGAAATAAGTTGTATGTTATTCTTGGCTTCTATGGGTATATGACTTTCTGGTCTTCAATAATGTAGATACCTTTTTTTACCTCTTTTACAGGGCATCCGGATAAATCGTATATAGATTTCATGGTTCTGTTCCCGTGATGATGGACAGGTTTGACAGACAAACCGCCTTCTCCGATAGAGAAATCTGTTACTCTGTTGCTCATCGTGTTTAAGGCTCTGACATCCGTTGCTTCCAAAGCCCGATTGTATAGGATAAGGTCATCCATCCTTACGTCTACGGAACCCCAAAAAGAGCCGTAGCCTAAATAGAAATTAGGGCATGATTGAATGAAGTCTATGACCCGATTATAATCAAAGTCTTTTGTGTCTGTAATATTGATGCCATTACAGTTTCCGATGTATTCAACGTCACGTATCTTACTTCCGTTGACGTATATGGTACACCCTTGGCTACGTGAAATGGTTATCGTGACGAGACACCATTTACCGACAGGAATACGTGCGGAGATAATACTACCAGGATGGTTGATGTCGAACCAGTCTTTGCCATTGTTAAAGCCTACGTAGGAATTACCTGTAAGATATAGCCTGGTGTTAACCGTAGGATTGTAGAAAGACCATATTGCGTCCCATGGAATGTCGTCAGTACGTTTCACCCATAAAGATACGGTCATACCTTCCAAACGCTCATTCCTTAGCGGATTGGGCATTTGTGTGTAGCTGCAATAGCCGCTTGCGCCGAAATATTGGTGCAGGATGCTGCCGTTGCGCAGACTGTCCTTTTCCAACGACGGTTTGTTGTTGCCGCCTTGCGACAAGCGCTTGGCTGTTTGTACGTGGTCGTATGCATTGACGAAAGGCTCTTGGTCGAAATCATAATATGCTTTTATGCCGCCAAGCCAATTACCGTCGGGCAGAGATTCCTTGTGGGCCGTGACGTGGAACGTATCAGTCCAAAAGTAGGCACCGCAGGACAGTTCGCAGGATAATTGCACGGGGATGTCTTCCGTCAGGCCGGCCGGGTTGTATCGTCCGGTATGGGAAACCACGTCCGGAGTGTCGGACTCCCATTTGGCGTTGACATTGATTTCCTTCTCCGGTCCATACAAGTCTATGTTGCGCGAGATGTATTGATTGTCCTTGACCGGAATGGTGGTCGTATTGAGCGTATAAGCCAAGGCGTATTCGTCCTTCATCCGGTATCCCCATACATTTGTTCCGTTGTCGCCACATGCGGTGAAACAGATGGCTTTGATGGTGGTCGGTTCCATTTGTTGCTCTGTTACGACTCCTTCGTAAACCGTACCGTCCAAGTTCAAGGTGATGTATGAATTGCCGTCATATATCTTCCAAGTTCCGCTGTATGCCCCTTCTACCTTCCCGTCTTCGCGGAGTTGGATTTCTGTGGGTACGGCCTCTTCGTAGGCGGCATGGTTTTGCCCATAGGGATGGGTGAGGACGTGATAACGGCCTGCTACCTCTTTAGAATCGAACCGTTGGGAAGAGGCAATCTGACGGTCACCTGTCGTTTCTCCGTGGAACTCGAACGGAGCGGCTACGGGCCAGCCGGAACGGTTCAGGAACAGTTGGTGCACACGAACCTGATGTCCCGCCGTCCCGTCATTGAATTTGGTATGGTAAACCAAGTAAGTGCGTCCGTCCTCTGCGGCAAGCACGGAATTATGTCCTTGTGCACGTTCGCCGACATTCATAAATCCCCAATGGTTGTAGGCTCCCAATAGCTTTTCACCGCGATTGTCTGCATTGGGACCGTAATTAAGTTTCCAACTTGTGAAGATGGCATCGGTCCCGTTCATGTCCTTGTACGGGCCGTCCGGACGAGACGAACGGAATACGCGCATCTCGTATCCGCCGTTGGGTTCAAGCCCGCCATAGCTCATGAACAAGTAATAGTGGTCACCGATTTGTTCGATATAGGAACCTTCGCCCGATACATAACGGCCGCCTGCGATTTTCTTTCCGAAGTACGGGTCGGATGTCACGTTAGCCCCTTTCTTATCGAAGTCCCCCGTATAAGTGACGTTGTAGTCCCGCAGACCGGTATTCGGATCTAATTGCAGGATATAGATGCCACCCGACCAAGAGCCGTACGACATCCATAACGTCCCGTCTTCATCGTAGAACACGCAAGGGTCTATGGCGTGCGGCCAATAATCTCCCCATTTTTCCTGTTTATACCGTGCAGGGAGGCTAGATTGCTTTCCGATGACTAATTCCAGATCGGTCTTGTGGAAGGAGATGCGTTCGTCCGTGTCGCTGCGGAATCCGCTGAATACAACAGGACCTTGGTAGACGTAAGGCCCTTCTATGCGGTCGGCCGTGAGCAGGATGATACAAGAATTCCATTGCGGACCGTTCAGGCTGAGGTATTGGCACCATTTCCCCAACACGGGATTGTAAATAATGTCCGGAGCCCACATGTTGCCGTCTACGGTCCATGGCGTTTCTTCTCCATTGGTACCGGTACCGGGAAGGGCGCAGTTCCAAGCTGCGGCATCGAAATTACCGAAATCCACCGTTTCGCCGTGAATGGTGATTTTCCGCGTTTGGTGAGTGTGGAAAGCGTCCGCCGGAGCTACGTCGGACGTGATTGTCCCGTCCGTATCCACCGTGCCCCAAGGAAAGGACACCCCGGTCCAGTTTTGCAAATCACGGGTTTTGGCAGTAGCCATGTGTGAACCGAAGACGTAATACAGCCTGCTCCCCTCATCATAAACGATAGAAGGGTCGTGCACACTGGTGCGTTGCATGCTTATTGTGGAATATTTGTTTTTCGCATCCTCCGTAGTCATGGGAATCCGGAGAGTTTCCTCTTATCCGTGCGAAGGCAAGGAATGGGATAGCGTAACTGTGAGCACCAGGCTTTTCAATAGGGAATAGAATACTTTTTTCATGACTTTCATCAGGTTAATGCTTTTAAAACGCAAAACGCAACTAACTTTCCTGAAGTTAATTGCGTTTGTATTGAGTTGCGGAGGCTCGACTCGAACGAACGACCTCCAGGTTATGAGCCTGGCGAGCTACCAACTGCTCCACTCCGCGATGTGTTTCTTGTTTCTGTGTGCAAAGGTAGCGCATTTCTCCCGAACAGCCAAACAAATTGCGGATTATTTTCGTGAAATTGCAAATGTGGCCGTTTCGTTGCCGGTGGAGCGTTCCGTGTTCCTTGTCTTGCAGCGGTGGTAGGCCACCATTAGTCTTGTGCAGGGATATAGTTTATTTGGCTTTCTTCGTTGGTGGCTTCCTGTTTGAAGATGACCGGTCGGAGACCGTCGTTGCAACTACACAGATGGCAATGCCTGCTTTGCTTATCCAATCGCCGTAGTAGAACGGCTCTTTCGTTGCGCCGTGGGCCAACGCAAATACATATTGGTAAATCGCTTTCCAAGCCTCGTCGCAAAATCCGTCGGGTTTGGCATAGTCGGCATAAAATACCTGTCCTTCGCGGAGCATCGGGCATGGGGGCAGTCCTGCTGCGCCGTATGCAAAATTACGGAAAAGCCGGTATGGCGGCAATAAAGTCTGTGTTAATTTGAGCCGGGCTTACCCGTTTCGGATAACAATGGCAGGCTTTTTTACAGAACTGAAACGAAAATTAAGGGGGAAATATTGCCTGCTTGCCGGATTTCGCTTACATTTGTAACAGTTATGGCTGTTTCGAAGACAAGGACACGATTGGTGGATGTGGCGCGAGGGCTGTTTGCCAAGCAAGGGCTGGAGAATACGACGATGAACGATATTGCCGTAGCCTCGGGCAAAGGACGCCGTACGCTTTACACCTATTTCAAGAATAAGGAAGACATTTATTTTGCCGTGATAGAAACGGAGTTGGAGCATCTTTCGGCCCAGTTGTCGGAAGTGGCCAATAAAAGGATGGATTTGGAGGAAAAACTGGTGGAAATCATTTATGTCCATTTGCATTCCATTAAAGAGGTCGTGTTGCGCAACGGTAATTTGCGTGCCGAATTCTTCCGTAATATCTGGATGGTGGAGAAGGTGAGGAAACATTTCGACCAAAAAGAAACGGAGTTTTTCATCGGGGTGTTGAAAGAAGGGGTCGCCTCGGGTGAGTTTTCCATAGAGAATGTGGCATTGGTGGCCGATGTGATGCACTATTGCGTGAAAGGGTTGGAGGTGCCTTACATCTACGGCCGCTTGGGAGAGGGACTGAACAAGGCGGAAACGCGCCGTATGGTGAAGACATTGATACACCGCGCATTGCGGGGAGAACGTTGACAGATAATATATTTAACCATTAAATAATAAATTGATTATGGGATTATTGACAGGAAAGACGGCTTTGGTGACGGGTGCCGCCCGCGGTATCGGTAAAGCCATAGCCCTGAAGTTTGCCGCCGAAGGCGCGAACGTGGCTTTTACGGATTTGGTAATTGATGAAAACGGGCAGGCTACCGAGGCGGAAATCGCCGCTTTCGGCGTGAAGGCCAAAGGCTACGCTTCCAATGCGGCTGATTTTGCACAGACGGAAGAAGTGGTGAAGCAGGTGAAAGAGGATTTCGGTTCGATAGATATTTTGGTAAACAATGCCGGTATCACCAAAGACGGCTTGATGTTGCGCATGACGGAGGCACAGTGGGACGCAGTGATTGCCGTCAACCTGAAGTCGGCTTTCAACTTCATCCACGCTTGTACGCCTATTATGATGCGCCAGAAGGGCGGTTCCATCATCAATATGGCTTCCGTGGTGGGCGTGCACGGCAATGCGGGGCAGTGCAACTATTCGGCTTCCAAGGCCGGTATGATAGCTTTGGCCAAGTCCATAGCTCAGGAGATGGGAGCCAAAGGTATCCGTGCCAATGCCATAGCACCGGGCTTTATCGAGACGGCCATGACGGCAGCATTGCCGGACGACGTGCGTGCGGAATGGTGCAAGAAGATACCTTTGCGTCGTGGCGGCACGCCGGAAGACGTGGCCAACGTGGCACTTTTCTTGGCTTCCGACCTGTCTTCTTACGTGTCGGGACAGGTTATCCAGATTGACGGTGGCATGAACATGTAATCCGTATGGACGTAGTCTACGAAGACAACCACCTCATCATCGTCGACAAAAGCAGTTCGGAGATTGTGCAGGGCGACAAGACCGGCGACAAGCCTTTGGCGGAGATGGTGAAGGAATACATCAAACAGAAGTACCACAAGCCGGGGAACGTGTTCCTCGGCGTGGTGCATCGTTTGGACCGTCCCGTGAGCGGACTGGTGGTCTTTGCCCGTACCGGCAAGGCTTTGGCCCGGCTCAACGAAATGTTCCGTACGAAAGAAGTGCACAAGACGTATTGGGCCATTGTGGGGAATTGTCCGCCTGCGGAAGAAGGGGAACTGGTGCATTGGTTGGTGCGTAACGAGAAGCAGAACAAGTCGTATGCTTACGACAAGGAAAAGCCCGGGGCAAAGAAAGCCATCCTCGATTATAAGCTTATCGGACGTTCGGAACGTTATTTCCTTTTGGAAATAGACCTCAAAACCGGCCGCCACCATCAAATCCGCTGCCAGTTGGCCAAGATGGGTTGCCCGATCAAGGGAGACCTGAAGTACGGTGCGCCGCGCAGCAACCCCGACGGGAGCATTTGCCTGCATGCCCGCCGTGTGCGTTTCGTCCACCCCGTATCCAAGCAAGAGATAGACGTGGAGGCACCCGTGCCCGAGGGCAATTTGTGGCATAGCTTCCAAAATGACAAATAGTCATTTCCGGGTCGACGGGAATGGCGTATTTGCAGGCCGGGACGGGTGCGGTCGCAAATAATGGATTCTCGTGCGTAGGGAATCTGACGGAATGCTGCCTTTTGTTTTTGGAGCTTTCTTTTCGATAGAGGATATGCCATGTTTTCCGCATGGCTTTTTTTATATGTCTTTCCGTCGGGCGTTTCCGCTGTCGTTTTGTTTTTCCTTTTTGAGGCTCTCGGGCTTCCATGTAGGTGGGAAAACAGGGCTTTCGGCATCTCTTCTCCACGGTAAGAAGTTGTTTTTCCGTCTTTTGGTACAGGTCGCTCGCAAGTTCTGCGGACATTGGAAAATCGCTTTCAGCCGAATGAATTTTTATTCGGCTGAAAGCGATTCCGGGAAATGCCGCATAGGAGCAAAAGATGCCCTTGCTGCATGGCTTTTTGTTAACGTTTGGCTTCTCATGGCAGGAGTTTCCGTTTTTGGGGCTATGGTGTAAAAGAGGCGGTTGCTGTCTTTTTGCCGGCATTTTCATTTCTTTTCCTGACATCCTGTCCGCACGTAAGTGTTGGCTTGTGCGGCTGTCCGTAATGCCGGATTTTTCGTTTTTTTGGCCGGATTCAGGCTGTATGCCTTGAAAATGATACAAAAAACAAAATAAATGTAACATAGGCGAAAGAGAAATCTTGTTTTTATTCGTAATTTTGCGGCAGGAACAATCAAATAATTAATCAATAATCCATGAAGAAATACTTCTTGCTCGCATGTGCGTTTTGTGCGTTTGGGGTGGCAGATGCGGCCACCATACAGTTTTCAAGTCCTGATAAAAAGTTGCAGGTGACGGTGGCCGATGACGGTGGCCGCCCTACTTACCGTGTCGTTTGCGGTGAGACCGTGTTCTTGGAACAATCTCCTTTGGGATTGCTGACGAATATCGGTGATTTCTCACAAGGGATGACCTTGCAGGAATCTTCTTTTTCTTCCTCGCCGGTGTCCGGCCACTATGAATTGCCTACTATAAAACGCAGCAAGGTGGACGTGCGGGCTACGAAAGCGGTTTGCCCTTTTTATAAGGACGGCAAGCACATTTTCGATGTCGTGTTCCATGTGTCCGACCATGATGTGGCCTTTAAATATAAGATGTATCCACAGGGGAATACCTTGTGCTGTGTGGTCAAGGAGGAGACGACGGGCTTCGTGCTTCCTCAGGGTACCACGACATTCCTCTGTCCGCAGGCCGGGCCGATGGGAGGATTTGCGCGAACCAGCCCGAGTTACGAGACATCGTACACCGCAGACGGTGAGATGGGAAAGAACGGATGGGGGCATGGTTACACGTTCCCCTGCCTGTTCCGTACGGGAAACAAGGGTTGGGTGCTGATTTCCGAGACGGGAGTGGACAGCCGTTATTGTGCAAGTCGCCTGATGGGAAAGGACGGCGGACTTTACACCATCGGCTTTCCGCAGGAAGGGGAATATAACGGTAACGGGACGGCCTGTCCCGGTATCGCTTTGCCGGGCGAAACACCTTGGCGCACGATTACCGTGGGGCAGACGTTGGCACCGATTGTGGAGACCACCATTCCCTACGACGTGGTGGAACCCCTCTATGAGCCTTCGCGCCGGTATGTCTACGGCCGCGGCACGTGGAGCTGGATTATCGGCGGCGACAACAGCATGAACTATGACGAACAGAAGCGTTATGTGGATTTCGCGGCAGACATGGGTTACGAAAGCGTGCTCGTGGATGCGTGGTGGGATTCGCGCGTGGGATACGAACGGACGGCAGAACTGGCCCGTTACGCCGCAGGTAAGGGCGTAGGCCTGTATTTGTGGTACAATTCCAATGGTTATTGGAACGACGCGCCTCAGGGGCCGCGTGGCCGGATGGACAACACGATAGTCCGTCGCCGTGAGATGAAATGGATGAAGGAAGCCGGCATCCGGGGTATCAAGGTGGACTTTATCGGGAGCGACAAGCAGCAGACCATGCAACTGTATGAGGACATCCTGGCGGATGCCAACGATTACGGCTTGCTCGTGATTTATCACGGTTGCACCCTTCCGCGCGGGTGGGAACGGATGTATCCCAATTTCGTGGCCAGTGAGGCGGTATTGGCCAGTGAGAACCTGAACTTCTCGCAGAAAAGTTGCGATGCCGAGGCTTTCAACGCCTGCCTGCATCCTTTCATCCGGAATACGGTGGGCAGCATGGACTTCGGTGGCAGTGCGCTGAACAAGTATTACAATGTGAAAAACGAACCGCGCGGCAGCCGCCGGGTGACATCCGATGTCTATGCGTTGGCTACGGCCGTATTGTTCCAGTCGCCCGTGCAACATTTTGCCCTCGCCCCCAACAATCTGACGGACGCTCCGGCTTGGGCGGTAGACTTCATGAAGCAAGTGCCTACGACGTGGGATGATGTCCGTTTCATCGACGGCTATCCCGGAAAATACGTCATTCTGGCGCGTCGTCACGGCGATAAATGGTATGTGGCGGGAGTGAACGCGCAGCAGGAAACGCTGAAGACGGAAATCAGCCTGCCGATGTGGGCTTCCGGTACGGAATTGCAGGTATATGCCGATGACAATAAGTTGCAGGGCGAAGTGAAGTCGGTGAAGTTAGGGAAGAAACAGACCGTGAAAGTAACGATTCCGTGCAACGGAGGTCTGATGATGGTAAATCGGTAGAAGAATGATGACGTTCTTGAGCATGATGGTTTTATGCTTCGCCTTAGGTTGGCCGGCCTTGGCGAGGGCACAAGGGAATCCGTGGAACAACCCGGTCGTGTCGCCCCGTGTGGGTACCGGAGGGGAAGTGACTTTTTCGGTCAGTGCCCCTTCTGCTTCACGGGTGGAGCTTTCGGGGCAGTTTATGGACGGTACATGCCCGATGCGGAAAGGAACTGACGGGGTGTGGAGCGTGACGGTAAAGATAGGCCGTCCCGACATTTATCCTTACTCATTCCGCATCGACGGGGTGGAGGTTTCCGACCCGAGCAACCCCCTGGCCTTTCCCAACGAACGTTTCAAGGCCAGCTTGTTGGAGATGCCGGACACGGCAGCCCTCTATGCACGCCATAAAGGTGTTCCGAGGGGACAGGTACGCTATTGCAGTTATTATTCCGAGGTCTTGCAGACCGACCGTACGATGTTGGTGTATACCCCTCCGGGCTATGACCGGGAGGCCGGTCGGCGTTATCCCGTGCTTTATCTCGTGAGCGGCACGACCGATACGGAGGAAACCTGGTACAAGGTGGGGCGCGTGGATGCCATTTTGGACAATCTCATCGCCAGGGGAGAGGCCGAGCCGATGCTCGTGGTCATGCCGTACGGTTATATGCCGTCCCCCGGGACGCCTATGCCCTCATCGCCTGAGGCTGCCGAAATGTATGCCACCTTTGCCCGCGAACTGACGGAAGCCGTGATACCCTATGTGGAGTCGGAGTTCCGTACGGAACTTTCGCGTGAGTCCCGTGCGGTCGGCGGGTTCTCGCGTGGCGGCGGGCAGGCTCTGTTTGCAGCCTTTTCCCATCCTGAATTGTTCGCCCATGTGGCTTCTTATAGTGCCTATCTTACTCCGCAGGTGATGGACCGTCATTTCGGGCGGCTTATGGAGGAGCCCGCACGTATGGATTCCCTCTACCGGGTGAAATGGTTCGGTGTCGGGCGCGGGGATTTCCTCTATGCCGATGTGATGAGGCACCTTGATTATTTTCGGGAGAAAGGTATTTCCTGCCGGACGTGTATCACGGACGGGGGCCATACATGGATGAACGCCCGTGCCTACTTGGCTGAAACGTTGAGGCTTTTCTTCCGGTCGTCCGAATCCTGAGGATGGTTTTTGGGGCTATAAAATAATAACCTTTAAATAATAGATTGGTAAAATGAAACATTCACTTATGACCTCTGCCCTCGCCGCATTGTTGGCATGTGCAGGGCAAACCGTGCTTTACGCACAAGATCCCATTATCCAGACCAAGTACACGGCCGACCCCGCGCCCATGTTACATAACGACACCGTGTTCCTTTATACGGGGCATGACGAAGACGACGCGCAGGGTTACGGTTTCAAGATGCTTGACTGGCAGCTTTATACGTCTACCGACATGGTGAACTGGACCGACCATGGCCCGGTGGCTTCCACGAAGGATTTTGCATGGCGCAAGCGTGACAACGGAGCCTGGGCTGCACAAGTGGTAGAGCGGAACGGCAAGTTCTACATGTACTGTCCGCTTCACGGCAATGGCATCGGCGTGTTGGTATCCGACTCGCCTTACGGGCCTTTTAAAGACCCTATCGGCAAGCCGTTGGTATGGCAAAAGGAGCATTGGGACGACATCGACCCCACGGTATATATCGACGATGACGGTCAGGCTTACATGTATTGGGGTAACCCCAATCTTTATTACGTGAAGCTCAACGAAGATATGATTTCTACCTCGGGCGATATCGTGAAAATCGGCAAATTGAAGACTTATCAGGAAGGGCCATGGTTTTACAAGCGCGACGGCCATTATTACTTGGCCTTTGCTTCCACCTGCTGTCCCGAAGGTATCGGTTATGCCATGAGTGATTCGCCCACCGGTCCGTGGGACGTGAAAGGATACATCATGCGTCCTACCGAACGCACGCGCGGTAACCATCCGGGCATTGTGGACTACAAGGGGAAGACTTATGTGTTCGGACAGAATTACGACCTCTTGCGCCTGGAAATGGAGGAACATCACGAACGCCGTTCCGTATCTGTGGCTGAAATGCATTATAATGCAGACGGCACGATTCAGGAAGTGCCTTATTTCAAGGATGTGAAAGTGGAACAGGTTGAACTTTTCAACCCATACCGCCGTGTGGAAGCCGAGACGATGGCTTGGGGCTACGGCCTGAAGACGGAGAAGATGCCGGGCGGCGGCATTTATGTGACGGCGGTGGACGATGGCGACTCGTTGATTGTACGTGGGGTGGACTTCGGGAAGCGTGGTGCCAAACGTTTCCGTGCTTGCATCGCTTCGGAACAAGGTTGTACCGTCGAAATACATTTGGACAGTGTCGACGGGCCGTTGGTGGGAACGTTGGAGGTGAAAGCCACCGGAGGCATGCAGGCGTATAAAGAAATGGAATGCCGCGTGAAGGGAGCTAAAGGCGTACATGACTTGGTATTCCTCTTTAAGGGCGGTGCCGGCAAGAACCTTATGAATTGGGATTTTTGGCGTTTCAGCTGAAGTCGTAAACGATAAAAAAGAAAGTAAATGCGCACGGGAGGCCGGGTAGGTGAACTTTTCCAAAGTCGGTTTCCCGTGTGCTTTTTGTATAAAAGACTATTTTTCCCCGTTGTTCGTTTGTTGCCATGTAACATAGGTTTTTCCTGATGTAGCATGTCGGTGAAGGATTCAACATGGTTATTATGAATTTCAACGGGAGGATGGCTTGGGGACATGGGTCGGAATATAATTTTGCATCGTGAAACTATAAAACAATAGACAAGATGAAAAGGACAGTTTTGCTTTTTTGCGGGCTATCTTGTGGGGCCTTCGTGACTGCGCAGGATTACCAACGTACTGATTACGGCATTAAAGCCACAGTGGATGCCGTGGATGTGGAGGTACAGTTTTTTACGCCCTCTATGGTGAGAGTGGTCAAGTCGCCCCATGGCGAGAGTTTCAAGAAAGAAAGCCTGTCGGTGGTGGCTTTGCCCGAAAAGGTGGGTTTCAAAGTCGGCACCAAGGACGGTGCCATCGTGATGGGTACCAAGGAACTCCAAGTGAGCTTGGACACGTCCACCGGTGCGCTTTCCTATGAGACAGCCGATGGCAGGCACTTGCTTGCCGAGAAGCCGGCGGAGAAACCCTTCACTCCTTTTGACGATGCCGGTGATGCGACTTATAATGTATACCAGGCTTTCAAATTGGAGACTGACGAGGCCATTTACGGCTTAGGACAGTTGCAGAACGGGAAGATGTCGCAAAGAGGGCAAGTGAAGAATCTTGTGCAGGGCAACGTGGAGGATGTCAGCCCTTTCATCCAGTCTACCAAAGGATACGGGCTTTTCTGGGACAATTATTCACCTACGCTCTTTACCGACAATGCCTCGGAAACATCTTTCCGTTCGGAGGTGGGTGATTGCATGGACTATTATTTCATGTACGGCGGGGATGCTGACGGCGTAGTGGCGCAGGTTCGGCATCTTACAGGTGAAGTGCCGATGTTCCCACTTTGGACTTATGGTTACTGGCAGAGCAAGGAGCGTTATAAGAGCCAAGGGGAAACCGTGGGAGTCGTGCGCAAATACCGTGAATTAGGCGTGCCTCTCGATGGCATCATACAAGACTGGCAATATTGGGGACACAACTATTTGTGGAATGCCATGGACTTTCAGAACCCTCAATTCAATAATCCCCGGAAAATGATAGATGACGTGCATGCGATGAACGCGCACATGGCGATTTCCATCTGGTCATCGTTCGGTCCGGCTACAAAGCCTTACCGGGAGTTGGCTGATAAAGGATTGCTGTACGATTTCCGGACATGGCCTGCATCAGGGACGGAAAGTTGGCCGCCTAATATGGAATATCCTTCCGGTGTGCGGGTGTATGACGCTTATTCTCCCGAAGCCCGTGACATCTATTGGAAATACCTGAACGAGGGAATCTTCAAGCTTGGCATGGATGCATGGTGGATGGATTCTACCGAACCGGATCATCTGGATTTCAAGCCCGAAGATATGGACACGAAGACCTATATGGGGTCTTTCCGGAAAGTACGTAATGCCTATCCGCTCATGTCCGTTGGTGGAGTGTACGACCATCAGCGTGCCGTGTCGTCGGACAAACGCGTGTTCATCCTGACCCGTTCGGGCTTTTTGGGGCAGCAGCGTTACGGGGCTAATGTGTGGAGCGGCGACGTGGGCTCATCATGGGAGACCTTGCGTAAACAGGTGCCGGCCGGCTTGAATTTCTCGCTTTGCGGCATGCCCCATTGGAACAACGACATCGGTGGTTTCTTTGCCGGGCAATATAATAAGAGTTGGAACGACGGGACGGCTCCTAAGAATCCTCTTTATCAGGAGTTGTACGTGCGTTGGCTGCAATTTGGTGCCTTTACTCCGATGATGCGTTCCCATGGAGCGGATACACCCCGTGAAATATACCAGTTTGGAAAGAGGGGCGAACCCGTGTACGATGCCATTGAGAAGATGATTCGTTTGCGTTACTCGTTGTTGCCTTACATTTATTCTACGTCTTGGGAGGTCACGCACCGGCAATCTACGTTCATGCGCGCTTTGGTCATGGACTTCCCGAGAGACAAAAAGGTGTGGAATATGAATGATGAGTATATGTTCGGCAAGGCTTTCCTCGTGGCACCCGTACTTGAGGCTCAGTACACTCCCGAAAAAGTGGTGAAAGTGGACGAGGAAAGCGGTTGGAACCGCGACAATGCGGGGAAGGCTGATGAAAGGGTACACGTGGATTTCATGCAACAGAAGTCTGCAGAGGTCTATCTTCCGGCAGGGACTGCATGGTATGACTTTTGGACAAATGAGAAAATGGAGGGAGGGCGCACCGTGACACGTGCCACGACGCTCGACATCATACCTTTATATATTAAAGCAGGTAGTATCGTGCCTCTCGGGCCCGACGTGCAATATGCCACGGAGAAGCCGTGGGATAACCTGACTCTCCGTGTTTACCCGGGTGCTGACGGCAGTTTTGTGCTTTACGAGGACGAGTTCGACAATTACAATTACGAGAAAGGAGCTTATACAGAGATTCCCATGGCCTGGGATGATTCCTCGCGTCGTCTGACTCTGGGAGCACGCAAAGGCGAATACAAAGGCATGTTGCAATCCCGTAAGTTTACGGTGTTGCTTCCCGACGGGCGGCAAAAGGCCGTGTCTTATAATGGAAAGAAAGTTTCGGTGAAATTTTGATAAGGTGTCCTTTGTCGTGTGGCAAAGGTGGAGTCCCCGCAAGAGGCTACGTTTGCAAGCCTTTTGCGGGGGCTTTTGTTCAGGTTTCATGCCTAAGGATAAGGCTTGTCTTTTGGTATGCCCATTTGCTTAGGCAGAAAACCGGATAGGAGGCTAATATTCCGGCAATGGCATCCACTAAGTAATGTGCCTGGATATAGACTGTGGCCAGTGTCAAAAGGAGGGCGAAAGGTGATAATATGAAGAGGAAACGTTTGCTTTGCGGACGGACCAGATAGAGCAGGATAAAAGTAATGCCGATATGTGAGGAAGGAAAAGCGGCTGTCGGGCGTTCGCCGGAATCCTGCGCCCATTCGACTAAATGACAGAAAAAACCGTCGGCATAGCCCGGTGATGGGAGCATGTCGGTACGATGGCTGAAGTAGGTACCTAAAGACGGGAATATCCCGCTTTCGGCACATTCCGGGGTTATGGCCTGAAAATAGAACTGGGGGCCGGCAACGGGGAGGAATATATAGATGAGGTAAAAGATGAAAAAGGAGCACATGACAGTGAATGAGGCTTTCTCGTAATGGTTATTGCGACAGAGAAAGAAGAAAACCATGACGGCCACAATCATGGGATAATAAGAGAAATAACCCATATTTACGGCTTCGGAAAACCAAGGCCATGGGCAAAGGCGGCTGAACTCCAATGAGGGTTGGCAACTGAAAAGCACTGCATCCCATCGGGCGAATATGTGGTCCAAATTGGGAAACGTCCGGTTGAACTCGTAAGTGTCCGGATACCAGTAGCTGAGCAAAGCCATCTGTGCTGTGATGCGGATGAAAGTCATAAGTCTGCGCGGCCAAAAGAGATAGATTCTCCACAATAAGATTGTACCGAGAAAGATGTACAGACGGTCGGCCAACATGTCCCGAGGGTGGTCCATGTCCGGCCAAAGCACGAACATGGCCAAGGTCGTGAGGATGCTGTAAGTTATGGCCAACCATTCAATCGGCCATAAGCCTTTGGGCTTATTGTCGTTTCCGGTAAGCCATTGGACGGAAATTCTCATAGCCATCCCTCCTTTTTATACCAGTCCATCGTTTCTTTGACTCCTCGTGCCAAAGGGTATTCGGGACGGAAATCCAACTCTTCCACGGCCGGTTGGATGTCGCATTGCCAGTTGCGTTGGCATAGAATGTGGAATTTGTCGCGGTTAAGGGTGGTGGTGCGGCCCCGCCATGTGCTGAAGCTGCCATTTATGGCACATACGAAACGAAGGAACCATACCGGAGCCTTGATGCGGAGCATGAACGGATGTCCAAGCTCCGTGCGTATCAAGTCGCTGAATTCCGTACTGTGGTATACGTTTCCGTCGCTGATGAAAAATTCGCGCCCGATGACATCTTTTACCATGGCAGAGAAAACGGCTTGTACAAGGTCTTTCACGTAAACGAATGTGATTTCCTGCGGACGGTATCCTACGCTGAAGTCTACGTGCTGTTTGATACTTTGCGCCATGACGAAGTAGTCTTTTTCACGTGGCCCGTACACACCGGTGGGGCGGAGAATGACGTAGGGAAAATCTTTCAAAGACTTGAGATAACGTTCGGCTTCCAGTTTGCTTTCCCCGTATGCCGTGTTGGGGCGTGGCGTATCATTTTCCCGTATCGGGGCATATATCCTGGGATTGTCCGAAGTGGCGTGACGTACTGCCTGTTCGCGTATGGCACCGAACACGCTGAGGGAACTGATGAAAATAAAACGCCCGGGCACCATGTCCAGTTCGCGGAGCGCATCGACAAAATGACGTGTTCCCTCCGTATTGGTGCGGAAAAAGTCTTCACGTCGGATACATTTGGTGGCTCCGGCTGCATGTACGATGACATCCCAACCTCCGAATTCGGCTTTGCATGCCGCCAGTTGGGGGCGTAGGATTTCAGGATGTTCCATGTCTAATTCGACGAAACGGATTCGGGAGTCCTGAAGATAGTTCCGGCTACTGGTGGCGCGCATGCCTGCCCATATCACGTGTCCTTCCGTCAGTCCCTTTTCAACGATAAAACTACCGATGAAGCCGCTTGCTCCTGTTACTAATATTTTCATACGCGTTTGTTCTATTTGTTTTATTTCCTGTAAGTTCCGTCGGCATCCTTCACAGGCTCCACATGGATGCCCACATGGGTTTCATTTCCGTATTTCTCTTTCAATTTGTTTTCTATGACCGATGCCTTGGCGTGTGCTTCATACAAAGTCAAATGCCCGTCCATCCGGACGTGCATCTCTATGGCATAGTGGTTGCCGATGCGGCGTGTGCGCAAATTGTGTATGGCCGATACTCCCGGTGTGTTCTCCGCAATGAGGCAGATTTCCTTTTCTATTTCGTCCGGCAATGATTTTTCAGTCAGCTCGTCCACGCACGGTTTCAAGAGTTGGACGGACACCTTCATGATGAAGAAACTCACGATTACAGCAGCCATGGGGTCGAGCACGCTCCATGATTCGCCCAGGGCTATGGCCCCTCCGATGCCCATGGCTGTTCCAATGGAAGAGAAAGCATCGCTACGGTGATGCCAGGCGTTGGCTATGACTGCGCTGGAATTGATTTTGCGTCCCACGTGAATGGTGTAACGGTATATCAGTTCTTTGGAGACGATGGAGATGATGGCTCCTGCGAAAGCAAGCATGCCCGGGACAGGAAGACGGCCTCCTTGCCATACGGTTTGGATGGCTCGCAGTCCGTTCCAACAAATGCCTGCGCCTACGGCAAAAAGTACAATACCGATTATTGCCGTGGCTAACGTCTCATATTTGCCATGGCCGTAATCGTGATTTTTATCTTGCGGTTTATTGGAAATACGTGTGAAGATGAGCACGACGATGTCGGTTGCAAAATCAGATAAAGAATGTACGGCATCGGCTATCATGGCCGCGCTGTGCCCCAGAATTCCGGCTATGAACTTGAATACGACTAACAGAAAGTTGACAAAACTTCCTGCCCATGTAACTTGATAGATGGCTTTTTCCCGTTCGGTTAGTTTCATTGGTCTGTTGGCTTATGAAAAAGAAAGAACAAAGATAAGCATTTTCAGAAAAAATAAGAGATAAAAGAGGAGCGGAATGAATAAATATGCTTAACTTGCAGAAAGATTACAGATAACAAACCTCTAAAATATCAAATTTATGGGAAAAACAGGAAAGAAGGGCGGCAAGCGCCTGAAGAAAAAAGAACTGGCGAAAATGTTAATGGAACTTTTTCAAAATAATCCCGCCGAGGTTTACGACATTAAACGTATATTCAGAGACTTGAAACTGGACACGCATCCTGCCAAGTTGCTTTGTATGGACTTGTTGGAAGATTTGGCGATGGATGATTATATAAAAGAAACAGAGAAGCTGCATTTTCGCTTGAATACCACGGGGCAAGTGTTTGAAGCCATATTCAATCGCAAAGCGAACGGTAAAAACACCGTGACCCCGTTGGATGGAGGAGAGCCTGTCCTTGTGGCCGAACGGAACTCTTTGCACGCCATGGGAGGAGACAAGGTGAAAGTGACTTTGTTAGCCCGCAGGAAGCATCATGTACGCGAGGCACAAGTGGTCGAGATTCTCGAAAGGAACGACAAGTCGTTTGTCGGAAAGTTGGAAGTGCGTAAGGATTTTGCTTTCCTGCTCACCGAAGACCGTACGTTGGCCAACGACATATTTATTCCTAAAAAAGCGTTGAAAGGTGGTAAAAGCGGAGATAAGGCTGTGGTGAAGATTACCGAATGGCCCGAACATGCCAAGAATCCGATAGGTAAGGTCGTGGATATATTGGGGCAGAGTGGAGACAATACCACGGAAATGCACTCCATTTTGGCCGAATACGGCTTACCTTATGCTTATCCCAAGTCTGTGGAAGATGAGGCTGAGAAGATTGACCCGGGCATCACTGCCGAAGAAATCGGGCTGCGTGAGGACCTGCGTGAGGTGACGACTTTTACCATCGACCCGAGGGATGCCAAGGATTTCGACGATGCGATTTCCATTCGTAAAACGGACGACGGATTGTGGGAGGTAGGAGTACATATCGCAGATGTCTCGCATTATGTAAAAGAGGGGAGCGTTATAGACAAAGAAGCTGTGAAGCGTGCCACTAGCGTGTATTTGGTAGACCGGACGATTCCGATGCTGCCTGAACGTTTGTGCAATTTCATCTGTTCTTTACGTCCGAATGAAGAGAAGTTGACTTATAGCGTCGTGTTTAAATTGGACGACAAGGCTGTAGTCAAAGACTGGCATCTGGCTCATACTGTCATTAAGAGTGACCGCCGTTTTACGTATGAAGAAGTACAGAAGGTGTTGGAAGACCATAAAGAAGCTTCGCCTGAAGACTATAAGATGCCGGGCGACCATGAGGCAGATCCGAACTTTAACGGGCCGGATGTGTTGCCGGCCGAACATTTTGCCACGGAATTGATTACATTGAACCGCTTGGCCAAACAACTTCGTGCCCGGCGCTTTGAGCATGGCTCCATCAATTTCGACCGTAGTGAGGTACGTTTTGACATAGACGATAAGGGCAAGCCGATAGGAGTGTATTTCAAGGTGGCGAAAGATGCGAATAAATTGGTGGAAGAGTTTATGTTGTTGGCCAATCGTACAGTAGCCGAGAGCGTGGGGAAGCAGCCTAAAAATAAAAAGCCCAAGACGCTGCCCTACCGTGTACATGATTTGCCGGATCAGGACAAACTGATTAATCTGAGTGAGTTTATTGTGAAATTCGGCTATAAACTGAAACCGACAGGGTCTAAGGAAGAGGTGGCCAAAGGATTGAACAAGCTATTGACCGACATTCAGGGGAAGAAAGAGCAAAATCTGATAGAAACCGTTTCGTTGCGGGCCATGATGAAGGCACGTTATAGTACGCATAATATCGGGCATTACGGGTTGGCTTTTGATTACTATACGCATTTTACTTCCCCTATCCGCCGTTATCCTGACGTGATGGTGCATCGGTTGCTGACGCGGTATGCTGACGGAGGGCGCAGTGCCAGCCAGGACAAGTATGAAGAGTTGTGTGAACATTGCAGCGCGATGGAGCAGTTGGCAGCCAGTGCCGAGCGTGCCAGTATCAAGTATAAGCAGGTGGAATTCATGAGCGACAAGTTGGGGCAAGTGTTTGAAGGAACTGTCAGCGGTGTGACGGAGTTCGGCCTGTATGTGGAAATCAATGAGAATAAATGTGAAGGTATGGTACCCTTGCGTGATTTGGATGACGATTATTATGAATTCGACGAGCGTAACTACTGCTTGTGGGGACGCAAGTACCATCATCGTTATTCTCTGGGGGATACGGTACAAGTAAAAGTTGTGAAAGCCAATTTGGAAAAGAAGCAATTGGATTATGCTTTGGTCTGGGAATGAGAGGGCGGAATTCAATCATTTGTCTGAATATATTTGGCATTTTTCGGGTCATACGCTAACTTTGCAACGGAAAACGTCTCATTAAACGTGTATATATATGTCACAGAAATTAGTTCAGTCTCAATCTATGCAGCAGGTCCAGACGCTGTCCCCGCAGCAGGTGCTGCAGGTGCGGTTGTTGGAAATGCCCGTTTCAGAACTGGAACAACGTGTGAAAAACGAATTGATAGATAACGGAGCGTTGGAAGAGAGTCTGGGGAGTTCCGAGGATGCCGATACTTCTTCGGAAGATGTCTATGACGGTACAGATGATACAGAGTCGGCCGGGGGCGAAGCTTCTGGGTTGGACGGTGGTTTGCCTTCCGATGAATATCGTCCGGCTGAGGTACGGCAGGCGATGGACGATTATCGTACACCGGACGATGTGCCGGACTATCTGTTGCAGGAACGAGGAGGGAAAGACCGTCCGGAAACGATGGATTATGGCGATACGACATCTTTTTACGAACAGATGACGGAGCAGATGAACGAATGTGACCTGACACCGCGTGAACGGGAATTGATGGCTTATCTTATCGGTTCGTTGGAAAATGACGGCCTGTTGAAAAAGAAACTTTCCACGTTGGCGGACGAGTTGGAGATTTATGCAGGAATACAGACTACGGAGTCGGAACTGGAAGCAGTGTTGGCTCGGTTGCAGACTTTCGACCCTCCCGGAATCGGGGCACGCGATTTGAGAGAATGCCTTTTGTTGCAACTCCGTCGGGATGAACATCGCGGAAGCCGGCAAAAGCAGTTGGAATATGAAATTATCGACAAGCTGTTTGATGAATTTACCCATAAACGTTGGGACAGGATTGCCGCTCGCTTGCATTTGACAGAAGCAGAGTGCGAGCGTTTGCAGAGAGATTTAAAGAAACTCAATCCGCGTCCGGGGAGTGCCATGGGCGAGGTGGTAGGACATAATTACCAACAAATCGTGCCGGACTTTGCCGTAGAGACCGATGATGACGGGGGAATTACCCTTTCTTTCAATAAAGGCGATGTGCCGGAGTTACGTATCAGTCCTTCGTTCATGGAAATCCTTCATCAGGTAGACACCGGACGCGCAAAGTTAAGTCGGCCGGAACGGGAAGCTTTGCAATATACTCGTCAGAAGATAGAAAAAGCACAGGGATTCATCGAGGCTGTGAAACAGCGTCGGCGTACGTTGACCGCTGTCATGCAGGCTATTATTGATTTGCAGCGTCCTTTCTTTCTGGAAGGAGATGAGACTTTGTTGCGCCCGATGATATTGAAGGATGTGGCCGAGCGTACGGGATTGGATATCTCTACCGTATCCCGTGCTGCCAACAGTAAATATGTGGAGACCCATTACGGGACTTATCCGCTCAAATGGTTCTTTAGCGACGGTTATGTGACAGGTGACGGGCAGGAGATTGCCACCCGTAAGATTCAGGCCGCTTTGAAGGATTTGGTAGAGGCGGAAGACAAGAAGAAGCCGCTGAGCGATGAGGCGTTGACGGCGATGTTGAATGAAAAAGGCTTTCCCATTGCGCGGCGCACGGTGGCCAAATACCGGGAACAACTGGGGATACCTGTAGCACGGTTAAGGCGATGAGATATAGGAATCTTATTCTATCGGCTCGTTTATTGTCGGTCGTTTTTAGGCCGTATCATGCGCCTATTGTGGGATTTGTGTCTTTGTTCACGTTTACTTACTTGAGCCTGTTGCCGTTGTTTTATAAGCTGACCATTTTGTGTATGGTTTATGTTTTCACCATATTGTTGCCTCGCTTGTGTATTTACGTATATCGTAAACTGAACGGATGGGCACCGGTGCAACTGCGTTTGCGGGAGAACCGCGCCATACCTTATATATTGTTCATCCTGTCTTACGTGGCCTGTCTCCATTTGATGTTCCGTATGCACATGCCGCGTTATATGTGCGGTATTTTAGTGTCGGCTTTGCTGATACAGATGGTATGCGTCATAGTGAATGTGTGGTGGAAAATCAGTATGCATTCGGCCGGGGCAGGCGGCGTGATAGGCGCGTTGGTGGCTTATTCGGTACTGTTCATGTTCAATCCTGTTTGGTGGCTGTGTGTTACGGTACTGATTTCAGGAGCTGTGGGGACAGCACGCATGTTGCTCCGTCAGCATAGTCTGGCGCAAGTGGTGGCCGGTACTCTCGTGGGAGTGGTTTGCGGTTTTGCCGGTATAATTTTATTATAGGAAATGAGTTCAATTAAAAATTCAGATAAGTCATGAAACCAGTTGTAAGTATTATCATGGGCAGTACGTCCGACCTTCCGGTGATGGAAAAGGCTGCCAAGTTCTTCGACGAGATGGAAATCCCTTTTGAGATGAACGCTTTGTCGGCTCATCGGACACCGGTCGAGGTGGAAGCATTTGCCAAAGAGGCTGCCGGACGCGGCCTGAAAGTAATTATTGCGGGAGCGGGGATGGCGGCTGCTTTGCCTGGTGTGATAGCGGCCAACACGACGTTGCCCGTCATCGGGGTTCCTATCAAGGGGATGTTGGACGGCTTGGATGCCATGCTTTCCATTATCCAGATGCCTCCCGGCATACCGGTGGCTACGGTGGGTGTAAACGGAGCGCAGAATGCTGCCATTCTGGCCGCACAGATGCTGTCGTTGGCTGATGAAGGATTGGCTTTGCGTTTGGCGGGTTATAAAGGAAACCTGAAGCAGAAGATTGTAAAGGCCAATACGGAATTGGCCGATGTGAAGTATAAGTTTAAGTGCAATTAAAGACAGACGGATGAACTTGTTCGATTACCGACGCAGGGAGACCGGTGAAGTGCAGATTGGCGGTACGCCGTTGGGCGGGAACCATCCGATTCGGGTGCAGAGCATGACGAACACTTCAACGATGGATACCGAGGCCTGTGTGGCTCAGACGTTACGCATTGCCGAAGCCGGAGGAGATTATGTACGTCTGACGACCCAAGGGGTGCGTGAGGCCGAGAACTTGCGGAACATCAACGCCGGTGTACGTGCGGCAGGCTGTGCGGTACCTTTGGTGGCCGACGTGCATTTCAATCCGAAAGTGGCCGACGTGGCAGCTTTGTATGCTGAGAAGGTACGTATTAATCCCGGAAACTATGTGGACGCAGCCCGTACGTTCAAGCATCTTGAATATACGGACGAAGAATATGCGCAGGAGTTGAAAAAGATTGAGGAACGTTTCGTGCCTTTCCTACGCATTTGCCGTGAGAACCATACGGCTATCCGCATCGGGGTGAACCACGGTTCGCTGAGCGACCGCATCATGAGCCGCTATGGGGATACGCCGGAAGGTATTGTGGAGAGTTGCATGGAGTTCCTGCGCATTTGTGTGAAGGAAGGTTTTAAGGACGTGGTGGTGTCCATCAAAGCCAGCAACACGGTGGTGATGGTACGTAGTGTGCGTTTGTTGGTCGATGCCATGGAGCGTGAAGGAATGTGTTTTCCTTTGCATTTGGGTGTGACCGAAGCCGGTGACGGTGAGGACGGACGTATCAAGAGCGCTGTGGGCATCGGGGCTTTGTTGGCGGACGGTATCGGTGACACAGTCCGTGTGTCATTGAGCGAAGCTCCGGAGGCTGAAATTCCGGTGGCACGTAAGTTGGTGGATTATGTGCTCCGTCGGGACGGTGCCATGATGATACCGGCAGCCGAAGCGGAGGATTTCGATTACTTAAATCCCGTACGGCGGAAAACGCGGGCCGTGCGTAATATCGGAGGAGATCATGTGCCGGTTGTCGTGGCCGACCGTATGGATTTGGCTGCTTCCGGCAGGTTGAAGGGCTTCAAAGCCCATCCCGATTTTCGTCCCGACTACATTTATTGCGGCCGTAACCTGCCTCCCGTGGAAGAGCGTGAGGGGGATTATATCGTGGATGCGGATGTCTGGACTGGTGAACCCGGTACGTATCCGGCTTTCCCTTATAACATGCTGCCTTTCATGAGCCAGTGTACAGCCGATTTGAAGTTTCTTTTCCTTTCATACGGGGCTTTGAATGAAGAGGTGCGTGCCTGCCTGAAATATCATCCGGAGGTGGTGGTGATTTCCCAAAGCAACCATCAGAACCGTTTGGGCGAGCATCGTGCCTTGGTGCACGAACTGACGCGCGAAGGTTTGCAGAACCCCGTGGTCATTTTCCAACAGTACGCCCACGGGCAGGAGGAAAAGGAGGATTTCCAGATAGAGAGCGCAGCCGACATGGGTGCCTTGCTCTTCGACGGGCTTTGCGACGGCCTGTACCTATATAATAATGGTACGTTGGACCATCGTGATATAGATGCCACCGCATTCGGCATCCTTCAGGCAGCCCGTTTGCGGACAACCAAGACGGAATATATTTCCTGTCCCGGGTGTGGGCGTACGCTCTACGACCTGCAAGACACGATAGCGCGCATCAAGGCGGCCACCGGGCATCTGAAAGGCTTGAAGATTGGCATCATGGGCTGCATCGTGAACGGTCCCGGTGAGATGGCCGATGCTGATTACGGTTATGTAGGGGCTGCGCGCGGCAAGGTCAGCTTGTATAAGAAAAAAGAATGTGTGGAGCGGAACATTCCGGCGGAAGAAGCCGTGGAGAAGCTGCTCCGTCTGATCCGGGAAAACGGAGACGACCCGGAATATGCATCATAGACCATCAAATACATTGATTATGGAACAAAAATTGTTTATCTATAATACGCTTTCCCGTAAGAAGGAAGAGTTCAAGCCCATCACGCCGGGGCGTGTCGGGATGTATGTCTGCGGACCGACGGTCTACAACTATTTTCATATCGGCAACGCAAGACCTTTCGTTGTATTCGACACGCTCAGAAAATATTTGGAATACCGCGGCTACAAGGTAAAATTCGTGCAGAATTTCACCGATGTCGATGATAAGATCATCAAACGTGCCAAGGAAGAAGGCGTTACCGCACCGGAGATTTCCGAAAAATATATCGAGGAATACTATAAGGACGCTGCCGCGCTCAATGTCAAGAAGGCGACCGTGCACCCGAAGGTTTCTGAAACCATGGATGATATCATCCGGTTTGTGCAGGATTTGATCGATAAGGGCTATGCCTATGAATCGCAGGGCGATGTCTACTACCGGACACGTAAGTTCGACGGCTATGGCAAGCTTTCCGGCAAGAACATCGATGAGCTGATTCAGGGCGCCAGCGAAAGAACCAGAAGCACGGACGACATGAAAAAGGAAGATCCGCTGGATTTCGCGCTTTGGAAGGCACGCAAGGAGCCGAGCGAGATCGCATGGGAATCCCCTTGGGGTATGGGCAGACCCGGCTGGCATATCGAATGCTCGACCATGGCCAAAAAATATCTGGGACCGACCATCG
>ERZ1106976.1305-NODE-1305-length-25607-cov-24.577528_pt1 | contig 25607 bp, 23 predicted proteins | sample MGYA00403687_ERZ1106976 | MGnify/ENA primary metagenome ERZ1106976 (study PRJEB35170, sample SAMEA104062446) | human gut metagenome | biome: human gut; feature: human-associated habitat; material: faeces | place: Denmark | collected 2013-02-22 ... | reverse complement strand
GTGTCACTCCTGTTTTCAAAGTCTCACGGGCGAGGGCGATGAGTTTTCCAAGCTGTTTCCGCCGCAATTCCAGCAGTTTGATCTGGTCTTCAAGCGCGGCAGATTTGTCAAAATTCGGATCATCTAAAATCCGCTTGATATCCTTCAGCGGAAATTCCAACTCTCGAAACAGCAGGATCGATTGCAGCCGTGCCAACGCTGTATCGTCATACAGCCGGTAACCCGCTTCGGTGAGCGCGGTGGGCAGCAACAGGCCAATGGCGTCGTAATGGTGCAGCGTCCGGACACTGACACCGGCCAGCTTGCTGACTTCGTGAATAGTCATCATGGCAATCCCTCCTCCGTGTGAGTTTAGCATACACTATGACGTAACGGGAGAGTCAAGAGGCAAGTAGGATGTTTTGAAATATCTGCGATGGAAATTTTGTATTGTCATGTCAATGATGTGCCCGAGACGCTAGTGTGACTGACCTCAAAAAGGTAAGAAAGCTCATAAATTAGATCATATACAAAGGAAGTGAAAATGCCTCTTGACAAGCCAGAAGACATTCCTTATAATTACATTTGTACACGAGAAAAGTAAAAAGCGCATTGATTCGGTATATATATGTTGTTTAGCGATTTGTATATAACCAAATAATGCTGTATTTTTCAACGGTTCTCTTGTATATGTCAGGAGAGCCGTTTTATTTTGTTTCAAGGCAGGAGGGATTCCCGTGGATACGGCATTTATGCGAAAAACATTCGCTCTGATTGCAAAAGGATTGATTGAAAAAGAACAGCTTCTGCAAGCGGAACCGACAAGGTATCCCTACAGCAAAGCTATGCAGCATGGAATCAATATGTTTTTAGCTGCAAGTCAATGGGCAGGGAGTCAAGTCGCTATCAAGTATCCCGACGAAGCCTCTTTCCTTGCGCATTTTATCACCAGACCTATTGAGGAGTGGCTCGATACATGGGAACCGGAAGTTGTCGAGCAACTGCATCTTCAGGAAGAGCCTTTTTATGCTTATGACGCCTTTGCGTATCAAAAAGCCAGTAACGCATATGTCCCCAGCTCGGATTGCTATGAGTTCTTGGAAACACAGGATAGTGACATCATGAATGGAACAGACGAGCGTGTTCTTTATGAAAAAATAATTACTTTAAGTCAAGAAGATTATTGTAGAGTCAGAAGATATATAATCGAGCATCCGATTATCACACTCGAGGATAGGCGCACCATGTCTCTTGAGTTGGCCGATGATCCGATGGCCAGAGACGCCTTCCAGTTTGCCTACGAGGGAATTACGGAGGAAAGTTACCGCTGTCCTCAATGCGGATGGACGATGATGCATGGAAAGTATGGATACAGCTGTCACTCAACTCATTGCACAGATACCCTCCCCGAACTCACGGATGATATGAAGCTGGACATTTCGGCCGGCGATCTCTATCGGTTAAAGAAAGGTGTCATGCGGTATTTTGCTGCGCCGGGAAAGCTTGAACTTGAAATTGCGGCGTTTTGTGAGAAAAAGAAGCTTCGTTGGGCATTGTGGCCGCAGATGGATCGCTATGATGTGGAAATCCAGTTCTCGGACGGGGATGTTTGGGCAATTGACGCAAAGGCATATCGAAATCCCATCGCGCTCCGTGCGAAAATTCAAAATGATGGTGGATTCCCTTCCGGGGACTATGCACGCGGTTATTTTGTGATTCCCAACGAATACACGGTCAATCAGCGAAACTATACCGCAATTATCAACCGCGTACTGAAGGATCAAGAGAATGTAGAGTGTGTGACTCTGAGAGCGTTGAAAACTGCAATTGCGAAGAAGGAGGCGATGCGCAGTGGTGAATAAGGCCAAAGACGGATGGTACGCTCCGCTTGCGGCACAATTTCAAGGCATGGATGAGCCTATGCCGCTTGCCAGATTTGCAGCGATTGAAGCAGTTCTACATTTACTTGCTCTGAATGCACCTGCCGCCGATCCAGTAAAAGCCTATCTTTTATTTGCCCAATATCAGCTTATTGGCACAACGGCGTGTACAAATATGGAACACACTTTGCAGCAGGCCCGGCACGCATTGGGTTACTATCGTTCTCAAAAATACTGGCAGGATGATTTGCGAGCATATCAGGATTCAAAATATGATGCGGTTCGCGCTTTTTCGTTTGAGAAATCGGAGGGATGTCATTCGTTTTCCAAAGTAGAGGGGGAATATCCCTATCCGTATGAGCAGCGCCAAAGGGAGTGGAAGCGGTTTTGGCCGGAGGGGCTTGAAGAAGCTAAGCCGCCTGCTTATGCCGGAGCCGGGACATATCGCTATCCGTATTTGAATTTGGAAAACGGGGAAACCGAAACTGTTTCGGTCAGATTCGACAGGGACTGTACCGCACCTGTTCCACCGAGAGTTTCTGAAAAGGGACGCAGAAAAGCAATTTCCGTCACCTTGGACGAACTGCTGAATACCGCAAAGGAAATGGCCGAGATGCATCCCGGTGATCCGTGTTATGCGATTTTAACGACCAATGTTCTCAAGCAGATCAAGGAGGCTTCCGTCAGTACATGTACGGAACTCACAATTCTTGAGGTCATCAATATCGTTGGCATGGTTGGCGCAGGCAAATCCACGCTGATCAAGGTGTTGGCATTTTGGTGTTATAAAAATGGATGTCGGATGACGATTGTTGTTGACACAGTAGCCGAAGTCATGAACCTGCAGAAATATTTATCAGCCTTTGGCGTTACGGCAAGCCCGTTGATTGGACGCAGCGAAAGGCTGAAATATATCAATCAGGTTGCGCAGCCCTATGAGACCTGTTTGTCGGCAGACTTTTCTCAATACTTAACGCCGTTATGTTTGGTTGATGGGATGGATGCGCAGCATAGCGAAGCAGTCGCTTTCGGCAAAGAGCCATGCTACACCCTGAAAAAAGGAAACAAGAATCACCTGTGTCCGTATTTTCATCAGTGCCTGGGAACCCGGATGCTCCGTGAATGCTATACTGCTTCCGTTGTTATCACAACAGTTGCCGGCTTTGCGGCATCTCGGATAGGAGCGCAGCGGGAAACCTTCTTAGAACTGGTAATGCGCGACTTTGATGTGGTTGTCTTCGATGAAAGCGACAGAGTTCAAAAAACGCTGGATCACTTTTTTATGCCGGAAACGAGCTTTAATAGCTATATCCGTGAATGCGCTGAAGATTGCAGTGCCTATATGCGGCTAAGCAGCAAACGCAGAGAGGAAAATTTGGCCGAACAGCGATACGATGAAATGCAGCGCCAGAGCGTGACAGTCCTAAGTTGTCTCGTAAAATCTCTGCACCATGAATTAGGTGCATGGAAGAAAATTGCGTACGGAGATCCTTTCTCAGCCCTTACCCTCTTAGAGGATATGTGCCGGGATGAGACAGAATATAGAATTCCGTATGCTGTCTATCAAGTCATTTACGATTTAATAGACATACAGGATGAAGACGGCATTCGGCAGAGTACGCTATGGGCTGTTCTTGAGAGTTCCTGCAAGAGTACCGATGAAACTTTTTTTAACCAAATGTATCATGTTTGGCTGAATGAAATGGGCGATAATTTTCCGCGGCCTAAGAAGGATAAAGTAAAACAAATTCAAGATGCTCGCATCAAGCTTATTTTGCGGCTCATTTATTTTGATCACTTTATTCGGAACCTCAGTGATGCGTATGAGGCCAGCCACGAAACCTCTTATGGTCAAAATGAACTGTTCGGATTTCTGCAAACGCGTTTTCGGCAGCAGCAGTATTTCCTTCCCTCTGCGCTGTGTGGCAATCTGTTTGGCCTGAAAAAGACAGATGACGAAGACATTATTCTGTTCCGCCAGTTTGCATTTGGACGAAGTCTGATGAAAGATCTTCCATATTTGCGCACTGACGCACAGGGCAATTCTGCGGGACCCCATGTGATCATGCTGTCCGGTTCCAGCTGGGCGGAGGGCTCCTATGAGTACCACATCAATCGACCAGTGAACTATATCCTGGAAGCGGATGGTGAGAAACGCGCATTTTTAGAAAAAACTCGTTTCTTTGAATCCGGTTTTCCTGAGCGTATTTCCGGCGCGTCAGACGATCAACGTATGCTGCAGCTTCGGTCTGCAACCGAAAGGACAGTCGATCTGATTGTTAGAGAATATGAAAGAAAAGCCGGGAAAATCCTATTGGTTGTCAACAGCTACGTGCAGGCGCAGGAAGTACAGCGCACACTGGAGACGGCCCTGCGGAAGGTCAATTGCTCTGCACAGGTTTGCCGGATGATCTCTGATGCTGTCAGCAGCGAGAACGTTCAGGGAACGGTGCGCCGGGGAGAGGTCAGCCGTTTTGCAAAGATGAAAGAGGAGATTCTGATTGCACCTGCTATGGCAATCGAGCGTGGACACAACATTGTCGATGAGTATGGCCACTCTGCCCTTTGCGCAGTGTTTTTCATGGTACGACCGATGGCTGTGCCTGATGATATCCAGCAAAAGGGCAGCAAGCTCAATGGATTTGTGGAGTCCCACTGTCATCGGGCTCCCCAAGAATCTCTGTTCGCATACAATGCGCGCGTCCGCCAATTTGCGGCACAGCAGTGGGCAAAGATGAGCAAAAGCAAATCGTTTGGCCTAGCTGAGTTGGACGCTGAAGATCGGAAAGATGTGGTTGCAACATTGTTTGTTTTAATCCTGCAGATCTTTGGCCGGTTGGCGCGTGTAACAGATGTGACTAAGCCGGAACCACATGTTTATTTTATTGACGGCGCATTTCGCGGCCGTGAAGAAAAACAGGGTGACTTTGACTGTCTCTCCGAGCTGGGCCGATACTTAGACACGTTGATGACCTGCAAAGACAGCGCTGAAATTGCCAAAACGCTGTATGCTCCATTTTATAAAGCCTATCGAAAGGACATTCCATATGAATCATAAAATCTATCCGTTGGCATATAAACTGTCTCCCAATCAAACCTGCACTTTATACTATTTGGGATTTCCCTCATCATGGAAAGCGACCTTGCTGAACATCGCGCGGAAGACAAATCCAAAGTTCAAGGATGAGTATGGACTTCCAACAAATGCGCTGAAGAAGCTGGTCGACAGTTGGATGGAAGGTATCATCGCTTTAGCCCCGTTAAAAAAGGACAGCCATGATGAGCGTTGGCTTACATCCTGCTATGAATACTCTGAGAAGAATATTCAGGCATTGTGCAGCATTATTAAGACTTGGGTAAAGGCTACTTACGTCACGTCTTCAAGAGCGAACCCCATAGTCAAAAAACTCGCAAAAGAATTTTGTGATACGATGAATTGGGAAGAATTTGCGGCAGGTCAATCCACAGATCAAGTTTGTCTTACACTTGAAAACGGGACGGTTTGTGAAACTGCTTATCAGGCGATTCCGCTTCTGGCAATCAACCGTCTGTTGGGAAAAGAGATCACCCTGAACGGACAAACACTGCACCTTTGCTATGCCGCTAAGAATCAGCTGGTCAGCGATCCAATCACAGATATGAAAAGTCACCATCAGTACTCTTTTGTATTTGACTTATCTGTGCAGACAACTCCTCCGGAAAGAAAAGCGCTGCTGTTGTGCCAGATGAGCATTCGCCGCTGGATTCCTGATAACTACAATAAAGAACGGACTCCGTTTTTGAAAAATGCAGTCAATTCTCATATAAAGGTTTCAGAGAATAAATATTGCCAAGTTCCCATTGTCTATGATTCCATTGCCAAACAGCCCATATGGAAAGAACAGGACAAAGAGTGCTACAATATTTGGAGCTACGCGCAATTACCATCGGCGGAAGCTATTGTAAAAAATCCCACGGCATATGCAGAAACAATTCTTCTTCCCTACAAAAACGGCATGGCCGGCTTTGTAGCTTCCAAAATCGGAACGGGTGTGTCTGTCGTTGACAAGGCATCACTGCACCGTTCGGTGTTTACGCTGCTCGGTAATATGATTTGTGAGCAGCCCGAAGCGGAACGGGTCATGCTGCGAGGGCATAAGCTCAAAAAATATAGTTCCCCGCAGGAATATGCGGATTCTGAAGATTTCCGGAACTGGGTCAGGCAATGCGCCGCGACAGACCAAATTATATTCGAGCTGTATGGTCTATGGAAAGATGATTCACAGCAAAGACTGCTGAAACAGATTCAGGCCAAAATTGAACGGGATTTTGGCGATGAAAAGGATACATCCAGTTTGAAAGTGCGGTATGTGTGTAAAGAAGTCGGCAGTCTTGCGGATAGTATGCCAGACGATAAGCGGCAAACGCAGATTACGCGATGCGGCGAAATCGCCAAACTATTAGGCGATACCGACGCAGTAACGGCTTGTATTTTCGTTTTGCCCGGGCAAGAGAACTATGTTGTCGGCGATCCGAAATCCGTCCTTCGCAATGCGTTTGCCAAAACGGGACGAGTTGTACAGTTTGTTACCCCTGAGGAAGATGCCAGCCAGAACAAAATTGAAAATGCTGTATATGATCTCTATCGACAGCTGGGTGTTGTGACCCTGCTGGATCCTAAACGGGACCAGCCTGATTTGACGCATACGCCTTGTGTGGGGATGCATTTGTGTACGCAAGTTCAGGGGATCTCAAATAAAGCTCGTTTTCTTCCGCTTTACATTACGGTTGATTTGATAGAGGGAAAGACACGGGTCCATTGTGACGCGTTCTCAAACCAGACGGTTTCTTATCGGGAAGCGTGCCTCGAGATGGCGCAGCTTTTCTGGAAAAGCGATTTGGAACAGCGTTGTGTTGCGGCAAGCCGCACCCCTGCGAAGCAAAAACTCATAGAGTTGAAAAATCGATACAATACACCGGAAAACGGAGTATTGGTTTTGGTCCAATCCGATGGAAATACGCGGGCGGTATGGGGCGGTATCTCCGACAAGGAGATCGGTGGATATGATAAAGCAAAAGCGTATTATCCGACTCAGGTAAATGTCGGGATGCCGCAAAGTCCGTACTTACTCTCCTTGGCGAATTCAGGCGTGCGAATCATCCGGATCAGGAGCAATCAAGAAGTTCCAGATTATTTCACGGAGTTGCGTGTAAAAGTTTCTGACGAAAATTCGCAGCGTTCCTCTACATCGGGTATTTTTAAATATGAGGATGTGTACTGGGGCATTCATACGAAACCAAATGATAATCGTTATACACGGAGCTTTAGAGAATCTAAGATCAATTGCCCCAGGCATTCATTTGCAGAAAAGGACATGATTGAGCTGTATCCGCTGCAGCTTCAGCCGGATGATGATGCAGCAAGCTGGATCTTCTATACCAATGCGTTGAGAGATATTCCGATTCAGTCCAATCGGTCGACGGTTCTACCGTTGCCTCTTCATCTGGCAAAGGGTCTTGAAGAATATCTTTTCAACGCATAATGTAGATAATACTAATAGGCACCACTAATCTACACAAATGTATTGTTTTCTTGCTGTTCTTTACCGAATGTGCTATCATTATAAACAAAGTTGTCATGCGGTGGAATACGCCTTGGCAGTAAGGTCGCGATACAATTATGGTATTGAATACGAATAAAGTTGAATTAGACAATCAAAAAACAGGTGAACCGGTTTGAGGAGATCAACATGGGAAAAGAGCTGTTCAAGAATATCCCCAGCAAAGTTGGAGATTTGGTCAATGATGTTCGCACCGGCCGTATTGGTCTGCCTGACCTTCAGCGCCCATTTGTTTGGAAAGATAACAAAGTTCGTGAACTTTTTGACTCCTTGCTCAAAGGATATCCTATTGGCTACATTATGCTGTGGGAGTCTCCGGTTGATTACGAAAGCAAAAAGAGTACAATCGGTGATAACTCAAAGACTTACGAGGACCCCAAAGAACTTGTTATTGACGGTCAGCAGCGACTGACCGCCCTTGTTGCGGCTATGTTTGCTGTTAAGGTGAAAGACAAGAACTTTGTGGATCGCGAGATCAAAATCTCCTATAATCCACTGACTTGTGAATTTGCTGTATGGTCTCAAGCATACGAAAAGGACACCGAGTGGATCAGCCGAATCAGTGATGTATTTCTCGCAAAAGAGGATAACTCTATCAGCTCTTTGCGGCGCCGTTTTATAAAAGAAGCCAACGAAAGCCGTGGTAAGAAAGGTCTTCCATTGCTGACAGACGAGGAAGAAGATAAAATTGAGGACAATATCAATACGCTTTTAAATCTCACGGACTATTCACTGCCCACATTGGAAATCAGTTATACTGCAGATGAAGAAGATGTCGCAGATATTTTTGTCCGTGTTAACTCTGGCGGGCAGAAGTTGACAGAGAATAACTTCATCCAGACGCTGATCTCCGTTTACGAAAATGAAACCAGTGATACGATCAATACATTTGCGGCAGCATCCAGAATCCCAGCCGCGAACACTTCTTATAATACACTTTTGGCAATTGAACCGTCGCATTTAATCCGCATGGCTGTTGGCGTTGGTTTCAGGCGAGCGCGACTGAGATATGCGTATATGCTCTTGCGAGGCAAAAATCTGGAGACCGGTAAATTCTCCACGGAAGAGCGGCATGAAAATCTTCAGACTTTCAAGAAAGCTCTGGACAAAGTCATGAATCTAAACAATTGGCATGGCTTTATCAATATCTTAGCCGAAGCTGGATATATCAGCGACAAACTGATTGCGTCCTCCAACGCAGTCGTCTTCAGTTATGTCCTTTATCTGATTGCCAAGTATGACTACAAGTTGAATGCCACGCAGCTCAAAAAGTGCATCAGCAAGTGGTTCTTTATGAGCACTATTACATATTTCTACACCGGTTCAACGGAGTCCGAAGTAGAGAAGCAATTTGCGGATCTACGAGATATTCATACCGCAGCAGAATTTTTGGCTTATATCGACCGCGTGATTGAAACTCACTTTACAGATGACTATTTCAATCTGACACTCCCAAATGAACTGAACAGTGCAGCAGCTATTTCTCCTGCGTGGTATGGGTATGTCGCGGCTCAGATCGTGCTGAATACGCCGATGTTATTCAGCAACACCCCAGTGTCAAAATATTTCATTTTGGGGTCTAGCGGCACGAAGAACGCAATTGACAAACACCACATCTTTCCAAAGAATTATTTGACCGGTATTGGCGTTGACAATGATCGTGATCGGAATCAAATCGCGAATTTTACCTATCTCGACTATGCCACAAACATCGAAATCTCAGATAAGGCGCCACAGGACTATGTTGCATATTACCGTCAAAAGCTGGGCGAAGAAGGGTATCGCAAAACCTGCAAGGAACACGCTCTGCCTGATAATTTCGAGAGTATGGAATATATGGAATTTCTGCGTCAGCGCAGGATCCTGATGGCACAAACTGTTCGCAAGGCATATCAGAGATTATGTACATGATATCAGCTGTTCTTCTGCGCTGACTAGGATATAGAAATGATGAGAAGCACACGCTATCGGTTTAAACAGTTGCGGCTGTTGCCTATGTTGTAGGGATTAACCGTCAAGGTATTTCTATAGAAATATTACCAATACAATGCTACAGCAGAAGATATGCAAAAGTGCTTACTCATAGTTCAGACAGAGCGAAGAACAATGTTGGATATTTTGACGCAAGTGAATTTGAATATAAGAAATTCATTTGGAAGCCTGAAGTTTCATTTCTAAAAAGGAAATTTTGTGACTTAAGCAGTCTGCGTTGTGCATCAAGGGAATAGGCCCGACTTCCGCAAAACTGTGAGCAAGCAGGCAACGCGCAATATAATAAAGAAATCCATTTCGGAGAAGCATGCCATCCCACTGCTACGACCCCGGATGTAAGTGTAGAAAGAGCAAAAATTAGAAAAGTGATAAAGAGGAATTAGTATGCCGAGAATTATCAGGAATGCAATCAGATGCGAAAAGTGCGGAGATATTATTGAGAGCAAAACCATTCATGATTTCAAATGTTGCAGCTGCGGGGCGTGCGCCGTGGATGGTGGTCACAACTATCTTCGCAGGTGCGGCAATCTCGGAGATTGGGAAGAACTATCCGAAGTTGAAAAAACGGCGGACAATGGCACTTTGGTTTGATTCCAGATGAGATGAGCGGTTTGCGGTACCAGAATGACGCGCATCATCGAGTATTTCATTGTGCAGAAGAAGTATGACATCGCCGAGATCAGAGTTTATCAGGAGCGTGAAGAATGAAAATCATACTCAGCCGAAAAGGATTTGACTCTGCAAATGGCGGCATCGTCAGCCCAATTTTTGAAGATGGGGCAATGATCTCATTTCCAATTCCGAGCAATGACGTCGATACATACGATTCTCTTTACTACAATGGGGTTCGGTATTCTCAAATATTGCATGACCTGAGATATAAGGGTGGGGATCACTGCCATGTCGATCCTGATTTGGATTCAGAGCGGCGGGTGAAAAATATCGACGGATGGTTTCCAGCGTTTGGGCAGCGAAATGCAGCAGCTACATATTTAAAAAACATTGGTGTTGCACAGGGGGATATCTTCCTGTTTTTTGGGAACTTCCACTTTGTAAGGTACAAAGACGGCGCATATAGATACATGCGAGATTGCGGTGATTTTTATCGTGGAAAAGATATTCAAGTTATCTGGGGATATCTTCAGGTAGGTGAGATTATCTCTGAACCGGAAAAGCAGAAGAAGATATGGTGGCATCCTCATTCATCCGCTGACCGGATCGGCAACGCAACAAACGTGATTTTCAAAGCATCAGAGAGGCTTTCTTTGGATGAAAGCAAGCCCGGCGCAGGTGTGCTGCGTTTTGATAAAAAGCGGGTATTGACGTTGGAGGGCGCTACAAAGGCAACTTGGACGATGAATGAAGTATATGATGAAAACCACATATATGGAAAGAGAAAGAATAATGCCAGAAATCCAGATAGAGGTTTGTACTACGCAGGTATTTGGCAAGAGCTCGGTTTGAAAGAATCCGATGCCTGTACGGAATGGGCAAGAGATATACTAAAGTAAATCAGAGTTTGTGAGGACAGCATATGTAGCTTCGAGAATACACACCTTCTGACTTGGCACTGATGGCGGAACTCTTTTTCCAGACCGAGGACTATTCGCAGGAACAACTGGATGCGTGGGTGACCGAAGCGGTTGATTTGCAGGCATGGGACGCGTCTTTCCGGCGCACAAGACGGTTGTTGCGATAGAAAATGGTGAGAATGCCGGATTCTGGGATATTGGATGAAAGCGGCTATCTGGACAGGCTGTATGTCCGCAAGGACTATCAGAGACAGGGCATTGCATCTGCGATCTGCGACGAATTGGAGCGTTTCGCGGACAGAAAGACCGTCACGACGCACGCCTTTATCACAGCAAAACCGTTTTTTCTGCATCGCGGATACCGCGTCGTTCGCAAGCAGGGAGTGATCCGGCGCGGCGTTGTGCTCACAAATTTTGTGATGAAAAAGCAGCCAGAAAAGACATAATGGTGATGAATATTCCAGAAGAACGTCGTCAGCGCGCCGAATATCACGGTCGGCGACTACACTTATTATGACGACGCGGTCGACCCGACGGGGTTTGAACGGAATAATGTGCTGTTCAACTACCCGGAGTTTGGCAATCATCTCGTGATTGGGAAGTTCTGTCAGAGCGCGTCCGGCACGAAGTTTATCATGAGTCCGGCAAATCACCACATCAGCAGCGCCACGACGTATCCATTCAACGTTTTCGGCGGCGCCTGGATGGAGAATACGCCGCCGCACATGGCGCAGCTTCCGCGCAAGGGCAACACGGTCATCGGAAACGACGCGTGGATCGGGCGCGAGAGCATCATCATGCCCGGCGTGAAGATTAGCGACGGCGCGATCATCGCCGCCTATTCCGTGGTGGTGAAGGATGTTCCGGCGTACACTGTTTACGGCGGAAACCCGGCGAGATTCATCAAGGAGCGATTTGACGCGGAGCTGAAAGATCTGCTGCTGCTGCGCTATCAGTGGTGGAATCTGGAGCCAGAAAAGCTGGTGGAGATCCTGCCGGTGCTCTGCGATCCGGATTTGGAGAAGCTCAGACACTTTCTGCGGGAGCAGCTTACAGATTGACAAAACGGAGGACGGCTGCCCGTCCTCCGTCAATTTCTCTGCGCCTGCCGCGTCCAGAGCATCTGAATCTCCGCTTCGTTCGTATCCCCGTCGATGCCTTCCGACTGCACAGTGAATTGCTCACGCCGGTAAAACGCAAGTGCCCGCTCGTTTTTCCGATAGACGCTCAGGGTCAAACTCGGTTTGAACGACTTCGCATGATCCAGCAGCGCTTTGCCGATGCCCTTGGAACGTGCGGATTTTGCAACGAAAACCCCTTCGATATGACTTTCCGTCAGACCGATGAAGCCGTCAATTTGCCGGGTATCTTTGTCTTCGTGAACGTAGAGTTCCGCCTGCGGGAGCATATCGCGCACCGTCTCAAAATGGCCCGTCCAAAAGCTCGCTGGGATAAACGGATGGGCGTCTAGGTTGCCCTCCAGCCAGATCTGCATGACCGCGCCCAGATCCTGAGTTTCGAATTTTCGTATCATGGTCTGACTTTACATCCTCTGTTTACATACACAGCCCCAAAAACACTAATGACAAGAAACAGCGCCAGCCCGATCCACAGCAGAGCGATTTCCTTGAAAACCTCGCTCGACGCAATGACCAGCCAGCACCCGGCCAGCGCGAACATCAGCCGCGACATGGCCTTGCAAAGCTTCTTTTTGTCGTAGTTTGCTTTCTCCTCGGCGGTGGCCGTGTTATAACCGGCAATCAGTCCGGTTCCTTTCCCGGACGCAAACACAACGCCCAGCAGAACGAATGATCCGGTCATGACAAGATGAATGGCAAGCAGCATATAAGACCCCTCCCCTATCGTTGACTATTTTCTGTGAAATTTCTCTTTACAGCGCCTCAAAGTGATATCTCGGCTGACCCACGCTCTTTTTGCCGTACTCGATCGCGCTGGTCGGACAGTAGCAGATGCACGCCATGCAGTGCGTACAATTTTTGCCCCAAACCGGCTTGCCGTCTTTCAGCGTGACGTTGTTCATCGGGCAGCGCTTCGCGCACTGGCCACAGCCGATGCAGGCATCAGATACGGTAAAGGCATCCGCTTTGACGAAGCATTTGTAGAAAATCGGATTGACTGGGCCGCTCATGAAGCGGTCATAGAGATTGTTCCGCGTCGGCGCGAACGGCTGATTGCTCTGAATTGCCGCAATAGCTCGGTCGTTGTCCGGTTCTGCCTTGGCGATAATTTCCCGCGCTTCATCCGCCTGCGGCGTGGAAAACATGGCAATGTAGTTCTCCGGCATGACGATCTGCGCCGTACCCATGCAGGCAAGTCCCTTTTCTGCGCAGAGGTCCCGATTATACTTGTCGGCATTGCCGATCTCGCTGCCGCAGGTCATGACGAACCACGCCCGCTTCGCGCCGCGCAGTTCCGTTTTCCGAAGCCAGTCGCGCACGACGCGCGGAATGCGCCAAGCGTAAGTTGGCGTGACAACAATCAGCCGCTCGCCGGTTTCGACGGGCGAAGTGTCGGAAGCCTTGATGCGGTCGTTCAGATTCACAAGCGCATCGCCCAGCGCGTCCGCAATGCGTTTCGCCACATAGTTACTGTTTCCGGTGCCGGAAAAGTATAAAATCATATGATGATCCCCTCACAATGGTCGATCTCGTGCTGAATGATCTGCGCCGTCCAGCCGGTGAACGTTTTAATGCGCGTCTGGAACTGCTCATTCTGCCACTGCACCTTGATGGTCTGATAACGCTTTGTTTTCCGCGTGCCGGTCAGGGACAGGCAGCCCTCCTCCGCGTCATAGGGCGCGGATTTTTTGACGATCACGGGATTGAACATGACCATGTATGTACCAATGTTGTCGAACGCGATGATGCGCTTGTTGACGCCAATCATATTCGCCGCCATGCCCACGCAGCCACCCTTGTGCGCGGCCAGCGTGTCCAATAAATCCTGCACGATTGCCAAATCGTCAGCCGTGGCAGGTTCTGACTTTTGAGATAAAAAGAATTCATCTTTGCAGATTTCACGGATCATAGCTAAGCCTCCGCTGCGTTTTTTCTTATTGTAGCAGAGAAATGGGTAAGGCTCAACTGCATTTATGGTGGATTCGATGAAGATACTTAATTAATATTTGCGCATTCGGTACGAATAGCATAGAATTTTTGCGTGCGAAACAGCACGATTCATGTGCCTTATGAGATGCAGAATTTGCGCGGCAATAAACAAAGATAAGGGCGAATTCGATAAGTGGTCTTCGAAATAAAAATCGTTCGTATTTATCATTTCCTTGCATTTTCCATCCTGCTTTGATACAATAAGATACAACGCTGCGAAGCGCTGTTGTTAGACTTGGCAGCTTTGCACAAAGGTGTTCTGCCAAGCAGCAGAGCACTTTTTTCATCTGGAGGAATCGAACTATGGCTGTGAGCTACAAGAAGCTTTGGAAACTGCTGATTGACAAGGATATGAAAAAGAAAGATCTGTGCGCGAAAGCGGGCATTAGCCCGGCGTCCGTCACAAAAATGGGGCGAAATGGTCATGTTACGACGGAAATACTTTTGAAAATTTGCACGGCACTGGACTGCGGCGTGGAAGATATTATGGAAATTGTGCCGGATTCGCGTGAAAACGCATGATAAAGTCCGCATTATAGGATAGGCAATATGATATGATAACAGTGAGCTTGGGGTTGAGCTTGGGAGACAGGCTCGGATGGAGAAGCGAATGGAACGATCTCTGATTTATAACGGAACGATCACAGCGGAACAGTTCCTCTTCTATGAAATCCGCATTGCATCGAAATATTACCTCGATGGGACATCCGTGGAGGACGCTATCGAAGAAATCAAAAAGAACAATCTGTTTCAGTATCCGACCGAGCGGCTTGTTGACCGCATGGTGCGAAGCTGCTATAAGCGCCTGGATGCCTTGGATGATGAGCAGCTCCGGCAGGAATTATCATCGGCTCCGGTTGAGATTGCAAAGCAGATCAACCTCTATGCCATGATGCGATACAACCGCATTGTCTGGGACTTCATGGTCGGCGTGATCGGAGAAAAGTTCCGGAGTCAGGACTTCGAGTTTTCGCGGAAAGACCTGAATGTATTCTTTTCCCACTTGCAGGAACAGAACGATGACATTGCCGGATGGAGTGAGTCCACGGTCAATAAGATCAAGCAAGTGCTGACGAAGATTTTAGTTGAGGTTGAGATCCTTGACACCTTCAAATCGACGCGGCTCAATCCGCTGTTCCTCTGCGAAGAGCTGGAAGAAGGCATCCGCAGAAATAACGATCTCGAAGCACTTGCAGCTTTTAACTGCTTTAGATAGGAGGCTCTGGCATGAGCGACATCAAGCAAGAGTTGGATAGAATCCGGGACAGAATATCCGACCCCAGTTTTCTTGCCAATAAAGGATTAAGCAACGAAGTCGGAATTCATGTGTTCTGCTATGATCCGGCAGATGAGTTGATCGTCAGAGACTTCGTTTCCCGGCTGAAAGCGGAGAGCGGAACGCCGTACCACATCAAGGAATGCGACCTCTATGAGATTTTTCTCAAGCTCTTGGAGGACAAGCGCGTTCTGAAATCCGTGGACGGGCTGGAAGAAAAGCGCGGAAAGGAATACCTTCTCAAGCAGCTTCAAAAGATCGCAACGCCGGAGGCACTTCTGGAATACATGAAGTATGAGCCGCATGAGTACGGTGATGTTCTCTTCCTGACCGGCGTGGGAAAAATCTTCCCGTTTATGCGCTCTCATAAAATGCTGGACAGTATGCAGCATCTCTTTGAGGACATCCCTATTGTGATGTTTTATCCGGGATCGTTCAACGGGCAAGACCTCGGATTGTTTGGGAAGTTTTTAGACGGACACTACTACCGGGCATTCAACCTTTTGTAATTGGAGGAAGGCAGCATGAAAATACAAAGTATGTTCCAAAAGGACATCGACCGTCCTATCAACGGCGTTGTTAAGGTCATGCAGGATGACCAGCAGAGCTTAAAGGATGAACTGAGTGAATACATCATCACGAAGGAACTACGGCGTCATTTTGCCACATTCTTTGATAACTACGTCAAGGCGATTGATACCCCGACCGATAAGATCGGCGTCTGGATTTCCGGCTTCTTTGGCAGTGGTAAATCTCACTTTCTGAAAATGCTCTCCTACCTTCTCTCCAACAAAGAGGTGGACGGCAAACACGCCTTTGATTACTTTGCGGACAAGTTTGATGATCCGATGATGTATGCGACGGTGCAGAAATGTGTCCGCATTCCCACGGAGTCCATCCTGTTCAACATCGACATCGAGGGACCGATCAACAAGGACAAGACCGCCGTGCTGCGCGTCTTTGCGAAGGTGTTCTACAACCACTGCGGCTTCTACGGTGAAGACCTCAAGGTGGCGAAGCTGGAACGCTTCATTGACAAGCAGGGCAAGACGGAGGCTTTCCGCGCTGCTTTCAAGGAAGTCAACGGGGACGAGTGGGTCAACGCCCGCGATTCCGCCGCCTTCTTCGAGGATGATGTGGTTGAGGTTTTGCAATCTGTTCTCGGCATGAGCGAGACAGCAGCTCGCAACTGGTTTAACGGCGAAGAGAACGCCGACATGAGCATCAAGCAGCTTGTCTCGGAAATCAAGGAATATGTGGACAGCAAGGAAGGAAACTTCCGTCTCCTGTTCTGCGTGGATGAAGTCGGTCAGTACATCGGTGACGATGGCGATCTGATGATGAATCTGCAATCGCTGGTGGAAGAGATTGGTGACAAATGCCGGGGCAAGGTTTGGGTCATGGTCACGAGCCAGGAAGCGATTGATTCTGTCGTGAAAATCACCGGCAATGACTTCTCCAAGATTCAGGGGCGCTTCAACACCCGTCTGAGCCTTTCTTCCTCGTCTGTCGATGAGGTCATCAAAAAGCGTGTTCTGGCGAAGACAGAGGACGCAGATCACCTCCTGCAAATGGAGTATGAGAAAGAGGCTTCGGGCTTAAAGAGCCTGTTTGCCTTTGATAATCCGATCCTCGACATCAAGGGCTTTACCAGCGCGGCAGAGTTCAGCGCAACGTTCCCCTTTGTCCCGTATCAGTTCATCGTCATCCAGAAGGTTCTCGCAGAGATCCGCAAGCACGGAAACTCCGGCAAACACCTTTCGGGCGGCGAACGCTCCATGCTGTCCGGCTTCCAAGAGGCGGCGCAGAAAATTGAAAACAAGGATGAAAACGCTCTTGTGCCGTTCTATCAGTTCTATGACACGGTACATACCTTCTTGGAGAGCGCCATCCGCCGGGTCATCGACCGCTGCCAGAACGCGGCGGACGCGCACGACGGTTTGGAACAGCAGGACGTAAATGTCCTCAAGCTACTCTACCTCGTCCGTTATATTGAGGACGTCAAGGCGAATATCGAGAACATCGCTATCCTGATGATCGACGATATTCACACCGACAAGATCGCCCTCCGTGCATCCATCACGGCTTCTCTGGAACGCCTTCTGTCTCAGAACTACATCTCCCGCAATGGTGATACCTACGCTTTCCTGACGGACGAGGAACAGGATATTGCCATCGACATCAAGAATACGCCGGTTGACAGCGCACAGATCGTTCAGAGCATTTCTCAGACGGTCTACGGTGAAATCTATCCGGCAAAGAAATATAAATACGGCAAGTATGACTTTGCTTACGATCAGTACGTTGACGAAACGCTGAACGGCGCGTCCACTGGCGGAATGCGGCTGCGCATCGTCACCGTGGCAAGCGACCTCTACGGCGTTGGAGATCAGCGGCTCATCATGGACTCGCAGGTCAACAATGAGGCAATCGTCGTTCTCTCGGCGGACACGCCATACTTTGATGAGTTGGAACAGGCGATGAAGATCCGCAAGTATGTCAAGCAGCGGAATGTGTCGCAGATGCCGGAGAGCATCCAGCGGATCATCCGCGACCGCAACGACGAGGCACGGAAGCTGGAAGGTCACGCGAGAAGCCTGATTGAGAAGGCTATCGTTGAGGGCAAGTTCTATGTTCACGGTGAAATCCTCAACCTGAAATACGGCTCTGCGAAGGACAAGCTGGATGAGGCGATGAAGAGCCTCGTCGAGAGCGTCTATTCCAAGCTCAACATGGTCAATCAGTTTGTGGACAGCGACGCCGATATTCTCGCCATCCTTAACGGCGCATACGAAGAAGTCGGCTTCACCGGACTGGGCGCAAACAACGAAGACGCCCTCAATGAGATCAGTCAGTGGTTGGAGCTGCAAAACCAGAAGATGCTCAAGACCTCGATGGGCGATGTGCAGCGCCGGTATCAGGCGATCCCCTACGGCTGGAAGGAGATCGACATTGCAGCCCTGATTGCCCGTCTGATTGTCCAGCAGAAAATCCAGATCAACTATGGCGGCGCGGTTGTCAGCAAGGAAGAACGCCGCTTGGTGGACTTCTTGCGCAAGAAGACGGAGATCGACAAAGCCATCGTCGCGCGGCGTATTGCCCCCTCCGAAGAGCTGATCCGCAAGAGTGTCAACTTCCTTCGGGACTATCTGGGCGCGATGGACATTCCCTCCGATGAGGATGGGCTGATCCGCTTCGTTCTGAACACCTTCGAAACCAAGCAGAGCCACTATCAGAAGCTCCTTGACGAGTTCTACTCCAAAGAGCGTTACCCTGAAAAAGAAACCGTCACTGCTGCCCGTGACCTGATGAACGATGTTCTGAGCCAGCGCAAGGACAATGTTGCATTGCTCAAACGGATGGTGCAGCGGCAGGACGATCTTCTCGATTCCGCCGAGGATATGGAAGGCGTGGAGATGTTCTTCAAGGCGCAGCGGACGGTGTTCGACGATGCCAAGAAGCGGCTTGCCAGCATCCTCAAGGAAAGAGACTACTTCGCGGCGGATGCAGACACGTTGAACGTCATCAGCACGATGTCTACGATCCTTGCCATGCCGAAGCCCTATTCCCGCATCGGGGAGCTGCCGGAGCTTGTCCAGAAGGTCAAGACCGCCTATGACAGCTTGCTGGATATGAAGCGCGAGGAAGTTGCTGAGAACATCCGCCAGTGTATGCAGGATGTTCACCAACTTGCCAGCGAAGCGCGGGACGCCGGGGCGCTGCTCCGTCAGGCGGACGATCATTTTGTGAACAAGCGTGAAGCGGCGAAAACCGCGACATCCCTCACCGAGCTGGACGCCATGATTACCCAGCTTCTCAACTACAAGGACACGATCTGCCGCCGCATGGAGGTCATGTCTGCCTCCCGTCAGCAGGAAGCGCAGAAGCCCGCGCCCGCAGCGACCGCAAAGCCCGGAACACCCGCGCCGAAGCCTCCGAAGATCATGACCGTGCGCCGGTATGACCTCTGCTCAGTCAAGCGTCTGCAAAGCAAGGAAGACATTGATAAGTACGTCGAGGCGATCCGCGAAAAGCTCATGAAGACGCTCGAAAGCTGCGACGGCGTGCAGATCAACTAAAGGAGTATCAGAAGATGAACAAGAACGCAATTCAGAAGTTTGCGATCTGGGCGCGGAATGAGCTGATCGCGCAGGTTTCCCAGCGTGCCTATCAATATGGAATTGACGAGTCCGGCTTTGGTGACGCCTCTGCGGACACCCTGAATGGGCGGCTGCTGACAGCGGAGGAAAAGTCCCAGCGGCAGGAACTCATCAAGCAGATCAAGGAAAAGGGCTATCAACAGGTCATGGAAGAGGTTGCCTACACTTGGTTCAACCGCTTCATCGCCTTGCGCTTTATGGAGGTCAACAACTACCTGCCCTCCCATATCCGCGTGTTTTCGGACGCTTCCGGCGCGTTCAAACCAGAGATCCTGAACGATGTGCTGCACCTTGATCTGCCGGGACTGGACAGCGGCAAGGTGGCGGAGTATATCGAGAGCAACGACACCGAAGCCCTCTACCGCTACCTGCTGCTGACGCAGTGCAACGCCCTGAACAGTGCGCTTCCTGTCATGTTCGAGCGGATGGGCGGCTATACGGAAATGCTGCTGCCCAACAACATTCTCCGTCAGGACAGCGTTCTTGGTCACATGGTTTCCGACATCCCCGAAGGAGACTGGCAGGATGCCGTCCAGATCATCGGCTGGCTTTACCAGTATTACAACACCGAGCTGAAAGACGATACCTTTGCCCAGCTCAAGAAGAACGTCAAGATCACGAAGGAGCGCATCCCCGCCGCGACGCAGCTTTTCACGCCGGACTGGATCGTCCGCTACATGGTGGAAAACTCCCTCGGCAGACTTTGGCTGGAAGGTCACCCTAACGCCGAGCTGCACGACGGCTGGAAATACTATCTGGACGAAGCCGAGCAGGAGCCAGAGGTGGAAGCGCAGCTTGCCAAGCTCCGGGAGGAATACAAGACCATCAAGCCGGAAGAGATCAAGGTCATCGACCCCTGCATGGGCAGCGGTCATATCCTTGTCTATGCCTTCGATGTGCTGATGCAGATTTATACCTCCGCCGGTTGGGATCAGCGCGAGGCGGCACAGAGCATCCTCAAGAACAACCTCTACGGTCTTGACATTGATGACCGCGCGGCGCAGCTTGCCTATTTTGCGGTTATGATGAAGGCGCGGCAGTATGACCGGCGCTTGCTTACCCGTGGGATTCAGCCGAATATCCATTCGATTATTGAAAGCAACGCACTTGGCGGTGCGTATAAGCTGGCAATGGGAGATTTTCTGCTGTCAAAAGAACATCAGGAAACGCTGAACTATCTTCTGGATGCGTTTATTGACGCGAAAGAGTATGGTTCAATTCTCTGCTTAGAGAAGCGCGATTACGTTGGCCTCCTGCGAGCATGGAACTTGACAGCTTCGCAAACAACTGAAAATCTCAACTTAACACTTTGGTTCGCGGCAGTAGAACATGAGATTCCGAAACTCATAGAGCAAGCTATTATTCTGACGCAAGGTTATGATGTGGTGGTGACGAATCCGCCGTATATGGCAGTCAGCAACGCCGGGGCAAAGGTCAACGACTATGTAAAGAAGAACTTCCCGGACAGCAAGGCGGATCTGTTCGCCGTGTTTATCGAACGCTGTGGGCAGATGGCAAAGAAGAATGGCTATCAGGCGATGATCACGCAGCCATCATTTTTGTTTTTGACATCTTTTGAAAGCCTTAGAAAAAAAGTGATTGCAACGCGCAATATAGAAAATTTGCTTCACATGGGAAGAGGCATTTTCGGCGTCGATTTTGGTTCTACTGCATTTATTATCAGGAATGGCTGTATACATAACTATAAAGGTGTGTATTTTAGGCTACACGAACGAACTTTCCAATATATTGACCCGGATGACATTGAGAGTCTTTATATTAGAGCAAAAAAAGACCATTCTTATGAATATTCTTTTGCACATTATGATACAGAAATTGGAATCGTCGACCAGCCGTTACTTATAGGTAAAAAGAAGATTTATTACGAGTCCATACAAGATAACTTCTTGAAGATACCGGGTTCCCCGGTTGCATTCTGGGTAAGCAATAATTTTGTGGAAAATTACTCGCATACAAAGTTTGCTGACTATGCGGAGGTAATTACTGGAATGACAATTGGCGACAACAATAAACATCTCAGACTATGGTATGAGGTCGAATCTGTGAAAGAAAAATTTAATGCCTCATCTATGGATGAGGTAGATTTATCAAAAACAAAGTGGATTCCGTACAGCAAAGGCGGTCCGAGAAGAAATTGGTACGGAAACTACGAATATGTGGTTAACTGGTCACAAAAGGATCATTTTAATCGCTCAAAAACAACATTACAGCATCTATATTTGCAGGAAGGGATAACTTGGCCATTTATTGCATCAGGAGATTTTTCTGCAAGGTTTTTGCCCAAAGGATTTCTATGGGACGTTGCAGGCTCACCGTGTTTTTTCAAAGACGAAATAACGCTTAAATACGCTTTGGCAACGCTATGTTCTAAATCGATAAATTATATTTTGAAAGTTGTTAACCCAACAATCAATGTACAAGCTATTGATATAGCACAATTGCCATTCATGGTAGACACGCATCTTGCTCCTTTAGTAGTCAACAACACCGACAGAAATATAAGCATATCTGCCGAGGATTGGGATTCCTACGAAACCTCGTGGGATTTCAAGCGGAATCCGCTGGTGTGAGAAAGGAGAAAAGATGAGTTTATACGAGGGGATTAAAGATGTTGCAAAAGTAGTACAACAAGCAGATAATATTGACCTTTATCTAAAGCTTATTGACCTTAGTAAACAAGCACTCGATTTACAAGCTGAAGTTCTCCAGCTTCACGAAGAAAATACACAATTGAAAAAGAGAAAAGACCTCGAAAAAGTTGTCGTTAGGCACAAAGAGCCTGTTGTTACAAGAAGTGATGACACCATTCAGTTATACTATTGTGCGCATTGTTGGGACAACGAAGGGCGGTTGTTCCAAGTTAGCTGCTCTGAGAACGGAACATTTATTTGTCCACATTGCAACGCATCCGGCGTTTATGACCACAAAAAGGAAGAAGCATATGAGCGCGAATTTGATAATCTTCAATATTAACTCTTGCTTGGAGTCGGATAGACGAAATAAATTTCCATACTGCAATCTTAAAGAAATTTCTGGAAAGATATGAAATGGTAAGGTGAACATAAGTGAAAATTCAAACGCTAAATAGGATCCGCGACAAAGTTCAACAGCTCTTTTCGGAAAATGAAAATGTGTCAGTACAAATTAGAAATTGGCCATATGAAAATGGGGATTTAGGGGTGTTTACACTCCAAACCGAGTGCTTGTATACCAGAGAAGGCAGAGCCTGTGTTGATGACTATGCTGGGCGTGTTGAACTCTGCCTGAATGAGTTGGGATACGAGGTCGAGAAAAAAGTGAGTGATTGCATAGTGGGTGGACCGATAGCTGAGATTATCCTTGCCTTCCGTCCAAAACAAGAACATGATGTTGAGTGAGGGCAAACGGTATGGGCAGACTGACTTCCGAGAAATATGCTGCCTCGCAGCACAAAAGCAATCTCCGCAATATCCGCGGAACTTTTGCCGCCGAGGGCATGACGATCAGCAAATCCACCCGCAGTAACCTTGACCGCATCGCCAGCGGCCAGACCAGCTACCAGCAGGTCTTGACCGAGCTGCGGGCAAAGTACGAAAAGAGCTTTTAAGTTGAATCTGTTGGTACGAGGTGCATAATGGCTGTTTTGGAAAATATAATCGCTTGGTGCAATACAAATAATGGTTTTGTGTCAGCGGTGCTGGCTTTAATAACTGCATTAGCTGCAATATTTATACCAGTGCATATTGCCAGAAAGCAGAACAAGATAGCGCTATTTGAAGCAAACCTTAAATGCTATGGGAGCCTCATCTCCATCAAGAGTTTTTGCGAGTTTATATCAGGCTTTCCAACATTTGCGGATAACCCTGACCCCAAGGTAGAAGTACATAGCCCTATCGATGCTTGTAAAAACAAATATCTTGAAATTCACGATCTTCTTTCAAACGAAAAGGCAATGTCACAAATTCGCACCTCTACCTTTTGGAAAACTACATTTACAAGAGACTGCATCAACCATGACCGTGAAGCTATTTGTAGCGGAGCATTTTTAACAAAAGCAACTGCGTTTGATGCTGCGGAGAAAATCGGGAAAACATTGCACGAATTTGTCGTTGCCCTGTTTGACTCAGGAAAACCTGAGGTTATCGCAGAAAAACGTGATGAATTTACCAAAAGCAGTGCTGAAATTAGCAACCTTATAGATGCTCTGAGGAAAGAACTTGAAATATAATAGTTAGAGTTTATCAGCCGGAGCGCGCAATACGAAGGAGAAACGCTATGCCATATTTAGAAACTGTCCAAGAGCTTCTGGATGATGGCACATCACTTAGCACTAACTTGGTACTATTTTGGAACGAACTTAGAACCAACTTGCGTGTAACTTGCGGGAAACTTGCGACTAACTTGCGACCTGACACGCAAGATCAGTATTCAAGTTGTAGGAGGAATTATTGATATGGGAAAAATGATTTCCGAGAAATATGCTGCCACTCCGCAGCACAAAAGCAATCTCCGCAACATCCGCGGAACCTTTGCCGCCGAGGGCATGACGATCAGCAAATCCACCCGCAGCAACCTTGACCGGATCGCCAGCGGCCAGACCAGCTACCAGCAGGTTTTGACCGAGCTGCGGGCAAAGTACGAAAAGAGAGGATAACGCCATGTTCTCCAAATATGACGTCTACACCACAGTACAGTCCATGTACTGCTATCCAGACAGCGACGTTCTGAAAAACAAGCTGAATATCCGCGACAAGGCGGAGCTGAAACAGGCAGAAGAAGAGTTCACCGCCGTCAAGCAGCTTGTCTTGCTGCAAGAGCCGATGAAGGGACGCTTTACGAAAACGCATCTCCTGCGGATTCACCGTTTTCTCTTTGAAGACGTTTATCCCTTCGCCGGTCATATCCGCAGAGAACAAATCAGCAAGGGTGATACGATGTTCTATCCGCCGGAGATGATCGACCGGCAGTTAGGGCGCGTCTTTGACGAGATTCACGCGAAAAAGCTGCTGACAGAACAGGATTCGGAAAAGCAGATTCAGAACCTCTCTCATGTGATGACGGAGCTGAACATCATCCACCCTTTCCGCGAGGGCAACGGGCGCAGCATCCGTGAGCTGATTCGCTGCATGGGACTGGAATACGGTCTGCGCCTGAACTGGGGCAACACCGACCGCGATACACTGATTGACGCCGCGATTGCCTCAGTGGATGATGATATGGCGTTCTGCGATGTCCTGACGCAATGTTTGGAAACGGAGGAATAAGCAATGGGAAGACTGATTTCCGAGAAATATGCTGCTTGGCAAGCCGAGTGCGAAGAACGCTTCCAGCAGCTTAAAAAGAACGAAGAAGAACTCAACCGCATTTTTATTGACATTTACGGCTTGCAGGACGAATTGACGCCGGACGTGGCAGACAAGGACGTGACTGTGCATCGCATCTTTGACAGCAAAGATGATGTGCCGGAATCCATGAAGGGCAGCAATTATGTCCGCACCATGCGCGACGAGATCGTCTCCCTCATCTCCTATGCCGTGGGCTGTATGTTTGGGCGGTATTCCATTTACAAAGATGGATTGATATTTGCCGGTGAGCCGTATTCATTACAGGCATTTGTGAACAAGCTGAATGATCAGCCCGGAGTAGTCAGTGAAGACGAATTGAACAGGGCATATCACAGCGAGGGCGTTGTTTTGTCTGAAATGTTTTACCCTGACGAAGACAATATTATTCCCATCTGCGATGACGAGTATTTTGACGATGATATTACCGGGCGTTTTGTGGAGTTTGTCCGCAAGGTCTATGGCGATGATACGCTGGAAGAAAACCTCAAATTTGTTGCCGACGCGCTCGGCGGCAAGGGTACGCCCCGCGAGGTGATCCGCAGCTACTTCCTGAACGACTTCTATTCCGACCATCTGAAAACCTATCAGAAGCGCCCGATCTACTGGCTCTTTGACAGCGGTAAGAAGAACGGTTTCAAGGCGCTGTGCTATATGCACCGCTATCAGCGCGATCTTCTCGCCCGTCTGCGCACCGACTATGTACATGAGCAGCAGG
>ERZ1106976.1299-NODE-1299-length-25695-cov-4.507293_pt1 | contig 25695 bp, 17 predicted proteins | sample MGYA00403687_ERZ1106976 | MGnify/ENA primary metagenome ERZ1106976 (study PRJEB35170, sample SAMEA104062446) | human gut metagenome | biome: human gut; feature: human-associated habitat; material: faeces | place: Denmark | collected 2013-02-22 ... | reverse complement strand
GGCGGTACTGACGGAGGTGCAATATCTGTTACCGGTATGCCAGAAAAAGAATTGAATCTTCAAACATCCCAAACATTAGAGGCAATGATGACGGCTCTTGGTTTTCAAGTTATTATGACACGTAACAGCGATACCGAATTGACCTGTCCTGAGTCCGGAGGATCAAGAAAAATGCAGGACCTAAAAGGCAGATTGAAAATAGCGGAAGCAAATCCGGAGATTCCCTTTGTGAGTATTCATATGAATAAATTCCCGCAAAGTAAATATTCCGGACTTCAAGTATACTATTCACCTAATAATACAGAAAGTAAGGTTCTTGCCGATGCAATTCAAGAATCGGTAAAAAGTATGCTTCAACCGGAAAATAATAGGGAAACAAAACCGGCTACAAGCAGTATTTATTTATTATATAAAATTAAATCTCCTGCAGTTCTGATCGAGTGCGGATTTATATCCAATCAGCAGGAAGCGGAACTTCTTGAGAATAAAGAATATAGGCAAAGTCTTTGTCTTGCAATCAGTTCAGCACTTGCCTGTGAACAAGCAGCCGATAAATAACAGAAAACATTATTTCTTACGTTTTCTTCCTTGTTTCAATAAGAAAAAAACGGCAGTTAGAATTATAACAGTTGAAACCGCTGCAAGAAGAATAATACGAAAAATGTTCCTTGCGGTATCTGAGATGTCGGGGGAATACAGCTTTATTGATTCAATATCAAGATAAAAATTATTTTCACTTTCGGTATTACCCTTAACCCAGATTTTTAGCTTTCCGCTGCCTGTTGAATGGGAAAAGCAATCGTCTTCAATAGGAAAGAAGAACTCGGTCCATTCGCCGCACGTAATAGTCGATGAACAATCGAGCACGGTATCAACATTGGCTTCGCTATGTGTAATAAGAAGTTTAAAATCGGAGGTACTTATCTTAGAAATAACCCTGACTTTGATTCCCAAATATCTTACGTTTGCAAGTTGTGAAATATCCGAAATATTACATCCTGCTCCCATGTATTCCACAGGCGCTACTGGTAAGAGACTTACCCGCATGAACTTTTTTCCGTTTTCTTCATATTGCTCAAGATACTGAGAATTATCGGAAGGATAAAAGGAGTATACACTTTCTGAAAAATCAAATAGGTATTCCGAATTCCAAGTTAAACTGTTAGGCTGAAATGCAACGGCTTCGGAATTGAAGAGCTTTCTGTAAAATCCTTCGGAATCGGAAAGAAAGGGAAGTAATTCATCCCATGAATGAATTGGCAAGAACTCAAGTAAAGCATCTAAATCTGCTGAAACAGAGCCGTCATTTTCATAAGTGTCAACTGATGAAATAACGGAATGGATTTTCTTTTCGGATTGCGGATCAAGCAAAAGCTCTCCCGATGAATAAAGTCCATAATAAAGCCCTGGCTCTCCTGAATGATCAACATGTCGATGCCATATAAAGGCTTCAACCGTATCATTTTGACAAACGGTGTAATAAGCATAGGCATACGCAGCCGCTTGCAGGTACTCCGATTCTTCACCATATTTTCCGCTTACTCCAAATTCACCGATAAGCGCACGCCTTGTATTATTACCGAAGAGCATAAGATCTGTTTTCAGATATTCTGTAAAAACATTAAGATTTTTTATAGTAATATATTCAGTGTCAATATGATTTTTAGCATTGGAATCATTCCAAAAATCAGTCATTCCAAGATCAGAAGGGTATGGATTTACAGAAATGCCAAAAGGAACATCCTTGCAGATTTCTGCCAATTCAGTAAGAAACTCATGTGCTCCAAACAACTCAGATTTTGATTTTTCGGTACTTATATTCCATTGATTGGATACTGAGACATATATCCGTGCATTCTTATAAGCGGTTCTCGCGGCAGCATCGGCGGCTCTGAGCAATACAGAGTAAGAATAAGCATAATCTTCTAATTTTGAAAGAGCCGCACTGTTATTTTCTGCTTCGTTATTTACTTCATAACCGATAATATAGCTTCCGCAAAAGCCATAATTTTTCGTATTCCGAGTGTATCTGTCAGTAAGAAAATGCATGACCGCGGCTATACGCTTGACATTTTCGGAATCCGAAACATTGATTGCATACAATTTTGCTGTGCTGTTTCCCACGGCGCCGTTATAATAGAGATTCTCCGGTGCGGAAGGATCAAATGCAAGGAGGATGTTCATATAAATATGTATACCGGCATCCGAAAGTGTTTTTACGCGATAATCCAACATATTCAGTGCGGTCTGATCTATATTGTACTCTTTTCCGCCATATATAAAACTGATAGAATTTTCAGTATTGTCTTTGAGTAGATCATTGACAAAAGCGTTAATAACCGTATGCTTAATACCGAGAAGCTGCGCGTCAGCAGTAAGCTGTACTTGTAGTCCTTTTTTTGAGTTTACTATCGGATAATCATAGGTGTTTAGCGCAAGTTGGGATATATTTGAAATATAAACGGGTTCTGATATAGCTGAATACTCATTATTATCGTCAGAAATAGCTATAAGATAGCCGTTAAGGACGGCAGATAGATCTTCTTTATCGAATGAAACAGAAAATTGTACCTGCGGATGATCAGCATTCATTTTCGCGATAGGCACAAGCGCATCGATATTTCCGTTATTTCCGGGAGGAAGCGAGAATAAGAATATTTCTTCATTATTCAATATAAAATCGTCACTCAGTGTTATAGAGACAACAACGCTGGTGTTATCTTCAGACAAAATAACGGAATCGAGTGAAGCGGTAAAGCTTTCCTGTGCCAAAGAGGTGACAAAATACAATAAAAATATCGTTATAATCGTCGAAAGAAATAAAATGAATTTTTTCATCAGACTTCTCCGTTTCGGTAGTATGGAAAAAGGACTGACGCGACAAAGCACAGCAGTCCTCTATGAAAAATCATTGCGCAGCTTCAATAATGGCTGCAAAATCAGATGCTTTAAGGGAAGCCCCGCCGATAAGACCTCCGTCCACATTATATTTTGAGAGAAGCTCGGCAGCATTAGATGGCTTCATGGAGCCGCCGTACTGAATTGTGACTGCTTCTGCGATTTCTTTTCCATATTTATCCGAAATGACATTTCTTATAATTCCGCAAACCTCATCAGCTTGCTCGGAGGTGGCTGTGCGCCCTGTACCGATAGCCCAAACCGGCTCATATGCGATAATAGTGCGTTTTATGTCTTCAGCAGAAACATCCAGCAGAGCGATTTTGGTCTGGGCAGAAACTGTTTCTGCAGTAATTCCCTGATCTCTTTCGGAAAGAAGCTCTCCGACGCACAGAATGGGAGTAAGTCCCGCAGAAAGTGCTGCTTTGAGACGAAGGTTTACCGTTTCATCGGTTTCACCGAAATACTGTCTTCTCTCACTATGACCTATTACTACATAATCTACGCCGCATTCTTTCAGCATATCAGCGGATATTTCGCCGGTATAAGCGCCGTTTTTCATAAAATGAACATTTTGCGCTCCTACTTTTATGTTTGTTCCCTTAACGGCGGACATAACAGCAGGAATATCTACAAAGGGTACACATATAATTATTTCACAACCGTTTTTATTTTCTACCAGCGGAATAAGCTCGGATACTAGTTTACTTGCTTCCGAAGGAGTCATATTCATCTTCCAGTTGCCGGCTATAACGGCTTTTCTTGCTGCTTTATTCATTAAGATCACCAAATCTGTTATCCGGAATATATAAAATCTATTATTACAGATTATACCGGACAAGAAAACCTTTCAATAATTTGTAAGAGAAAATTAATCCTTGTCCATAAGACAAGCGATTCCGGGAAGCTCAAGTCCTTCGAGAAACTCAAGGGATGCGCCGCCTCCGGTGGAAATATGAGTCATTCTGTCGGCAAAGCCAAGTTTTTCGATTGCCGCCGCAGAGTCTCCTCCTCCGATAATTGAAACTGCATTGCTTTCGGCAACGGCGGTTGCCACTCCGCAGGTTCCGGCAGAGAATTTGTCCCACTCTGAAACTCCCATAGGACCGTTCCATACAACGGTTCCGGCACCTTTGATCGCATATCCGAAAAGTATTACGGTTGCCGGTCCAATATCAAGTCCCATATATCCGTCGGGAATATCCGCAGAGTCAACAAAAAGGTCATGGCACTCGGGATCATATTTATCTCCAACATGGTTATCAACGGGAAGAAGTACCTTTACGCCCTTAGCCTTTGCTTTTTCAAGCAATTCGTTTGCCAGGTCAAGCTTGTCCTCTTCGCAAAGAGATGTGCCGATTTTATGTCCGCGCGCCTTATTAAAAGTATACGCCATAGCACCGCCGATTATAAGAGTGTCTACTTTTTCTATAAGATTGTTGATAACGCCGATTTTATCCGAAACCTTTGCGCCACCGAGTATGGCAACGAACGGACGCTTCGGATCGTTGAGGGCATTCCCCATAATGGTAATTTCTTTCTGAATAAGATAACCGCAAACGGCGGGAAGGTAGTCCGCCACTCCGGCAGTTGAGGCATGGGCGCGATGAGCGGTTCCAAAAGCGTCGTTTACAAATATATCAGCCATAGATGCAAGTTCTTTGGCGAAGGCGGAGTCATTTTTCTCCTCTTCTTTATGGAACCTTACATTTTCGATGAGCATGATATCTCCATCTTTGAGAGCGGCAGCTTTTTTGTGTGCGTCCTCTCCGATAACATCGTTTGCAAGCACAACATCCTTTTCAAGGAGCTCGGTGAGGCGTTTCGCTACCGGAGCGAGAGAATATTTCATATTGAATTCACCCTTAGGCCTGCCCATATGAGAACAAAGAATAACTTTTGCGCCATGGGACGAAAGGTATTTTATTGTCGGAAGTGCTTCTTTGATACGTTTGTCATCGGTTATTACGCCGTCAGCCATCGGAACATTAAAATCACATCTTGCAAGAACTCTTTTTCCCGCCACATCAATATCTTCAATTGTTTTCTTATTGTACATCATTTGACCTCCAAAACCGCCAACATTTATGACGGCAAAATATTATTTGTTAATGGTGCTGAGCGGACATAAACTTATGCCGTGCAAACTCACATCTTATATATTACCATATTTTTTTTTATTTATCAATATTTATTTTGAAAAAAACTCCTGATTTTTCACTTTTAGGAGTTTTTTATATTAAAAAACATATTTATGGATTCATGTTTATGTTTTAACACGATTCATTCGAGTTTTGTATTTACTAAGGAAATGATATTGCGACTTTTTTTACACCGTAACTGTACATTAAGCGGAGCAGTTTGGCTATTTAAGAACAGAACGAACTATGAGATTTGATTGTCACAACCGAATATCGCAGGGGCATATGATAACCGCCAAGTGAGTTTTTCCTTTACGATGTAACGGTTTTTTGAAATATAACGTACGGAGGAATAATAAAAATGGAGGACACAAAAACTATTTACGAAGCACTCGGAGGTACAATAATGTCAGCATTGCGGAAATCTTATTTTTATTTGGAGTTTTCCAAGCAGCCTCTATCGTTATAAATCATTTTGATAACAATATATCAGTTATGCGATCAAGCGATGAAATTGCGCATGATATTATGAAATACGATACAAGCAGAAGCGGTGTCGATAATATGGCGATCACGGTTTAGCAAAACGGACAAATGGTTACGAATGGGAAGACCACCGCTGTCGGTCTTTGTTTTGAACACCGTGTCTTGAACATGGTGAAATAGATCGGGAAGGCGATTCAACCACTTGTTTTGCAGAACGATTAATTCGGGGTCGAAAAGCATAATGATATTGCGCAGAGCGAGACCGATGTAAGCTGTAGCGCTGGAGAAACCGGAACAGATAGCGGGATCGCCACTGCGGTAGAGTTCGATGGCCTCGTCAAGACTGGAAACAGGAACGCTACGAAGACTGTTTATACGGCGCAATATTTCGGTATTACTAACATATGCCTGTAGACATCCCGTATTTCCACAATTGCAGAGAGGACCATTGGGATCGATGGTAATATGTCCGATCTCGCAAGCCTGATTGTTGGATCCGTAGAAGACCTTATCCTTCAGCATGAAGGCGGCGCCGAGACCATCATCAGTATTAAGATAAACAAAGGATTGGCTGTCTCCCACGAGACCGTTCCATTTAGCAGACAGAAGAAGGGCGTTGGTGTCATTGTCCAAATAAATCGGAAGAGATATGCTTTCCGATAAAATACTTTTTAGTTCCACCGAATTCCATTGGGGGTAGTCAGGAATACTGATAATGATGCCGTCCTCTGAGACTCGTCCGGGCACCGAGATTCCAATGCCGAGGATTCGCTTACCATTCAACCTGCCGATCTGTTCTAATAGAAAGGCTTTAATTTGGCGGATCGAATCCAAGACATCAGCAATGTCACAGGTGACATCATTACGCTCGACGGCATGGAGTGACAGGTCGTAAATGCCACCGACCAATCCGTTTCGCGTGACAGCAAGGCTGATGATGTATCCGTAATGACGCTTGATGCGGTAGAGGCTGGCACGGCGACCACCGTTTGAAACAAAGCCGTCTTCCTCGCAGATGCCTATGCTACACAACTCGGTCACCAAATTGTTAACGGTGACGATGGTGAGCTTTAACTCCGCGGCAATGCGACTTTTAGTAATGGGCTGGTATCTATAGATTAGACGGAGAATGGCGGTTAAATTGATGGATTTTACATCATTGGCTTTATTCATAGAAGACTCACTTAATAAATTTTATGTATTTGTATTACTATGTATTTGTATTACACACTATATTATATCGTGAATTTCCGCAATTGTCAACAACAGAAATGAAAAGCTTTTAACAAAGATTTTTTATTAGCATTATAAACAAGAGAAATTTTAGTTTTTTAGTAAAACCGTCAAAATCAAGTTTTTAAAGAAAAACATCTTGACAAACTATGTTAATGTATGGTACAATACATTTGCTGATATTAAAAAGCTTTTAAAAAGGAGAATAAAATGAGTGTCGTAGATAAACTTTTTAATGAATTGATGCAAATGCCTACCACAGATGTTCATACACACATCCGTGTCGATGTGCCGGTGGCAAGAGGTTTGCACGATATTATGCTGTATCATATGATCATTACCGAACTGTACAGCGCCGGATGTCCCGATGGGGCGCGGCTGAGCAATTATCCTACCGCAGAGGAAGCGGAAACCCGGATTGTACGCGCCATTCCTTATTTGAAATATATCAAGAATACCGCCCTGTATCATGTTATGACGGTAATCCTGAAGGATCTGTACGGATGGGATAAGGAAATCACGCTGGATAACTGGCGTGAGATCGATCAGATTATCAAGGATAAAGGCTGTACACTTTCTCGTGCCAAAGAAATTGCCTCGGCTTGCGGTGTGGTGAGATCCAATACCGAAATCGAGCGTTGCTACGGTCACGTGGCAGACGATCTCTTTAACTACAGTCTGGAGTGGTCTTTCTTTACCCGTTCTCAATGGGGACAGTACGATACGGCACTTCTTGAGTTGGAATATTCCTGGAATCAGGATTACCCCGGTCCACCCCTTCCGGTTACAGTGGACAGAAGCACACTGAACTTTCAAAAAGTGATTCATACTATCGAGGATGTGGAAGATGCGTTAGATCATTATATCAGTCATATGCCTTTTGATGAGATCGTCAACATGACTTCTCACCTTTCGACCGATATCAATTACCGCTCTGTCACCCGCGAGGAGATGATCGAAGCACTTGCCGTTCGTGAAAACGCAGGACCGGAGCAGAGAGATATTTATGCAAACTATATTTGTGAGGGCTTCCTTACTCGTTTGGAGGCTTCGCATCCCGGTTTTACCCTGCAGTATTCCATCGGTGCTGAGCCGTTGCCATATGAGACGGGAAGCAAGCTTCGTACAGAGACTGTTTATGAGCTGGCAAACCAGGCATCTCGTTTCAAAAATTTGAATTTTGCTGTTTATTCGGCAAGCGAGCATCAGGATCAGGCATTCTGCACCTTGGTCAGAGAGCTTCCCAATGTTTATATCGCCGGATACTGGTGGCACTGCTTTTTCCCGAATAAGATTCGTCGTATGATTTCCGACCGTTTGGATATGCTTCCTACGAATAAGCAATTTGCTTTCTTCTCGGATGCTTATTGTATGGATTGGACCTACGGTAAGGCATACATCGTTAAAAAACAGCTTGCCTCGGTGCTTGCTGAAAAGATTGAGAATGGGCAGTATACTTATGAGAGTGCACTGCAGATCGCAAAGCAAATTTTGAATTGACGTAATTTATTGGAGGAGAGTCAAAATGATCAAAAGATGGGTGGGGATCCTTTTCATGATGGCAACGATGCTTTCCTTAATGAACGGTTTTGCGGTTGGCGCCGCAAGAGTCACAGTAACGGACGTAATGAAAGCGCGGGAGTACACAGATAGTACGATCTCTACCGAATCGCTACCATATCGCCTGTATATCCCAGAATCCTATTCTCCTGACCATTCCTATTACCTGCTTCTTCATCTGCATGGTGCCGGCGAACGCGGTGAGGATAATTTGAAGCAAATCGCCAACGGCGATATGACTCGCTTGATTTATCGGATATTGAATGATGAAGCATTGCGGGAACAGTTTATCATCGTGGCTCCACAATGTCCGCAGGATAAGCGTTGGGTTGAGAAGGAGTGGGGGGCAGGGACCTACTCGGTGGATAGTACACCGCAGTCAATCCCCTCACAGCAGGTTATGTCTTTGCTTCAAAAGGAGATTACTGTGAAGTACAACGTGGATGCTGAACGCATCTACGTGACCGGTCTTTCGATGGGTGGGTTCGCCACATGGGATCTGATCTGCCGTTATCCGGAATATTTTGCTGCGGCAATTCCCGTTTGCGGTGGTGCAGATGCTTCCTATGCCGATAAGATCAAACATATCCCGATTTGGACATTTCATAGCTCGAACGATCAGATTGTCGATCCGACTGGTACCTACGACATGGTAACAGCGCTGAGAAAATTGGGAGCGGATATTACTTATACGAAAACCGATGAAGGGACCAAAAACGATGCCATGGGGCACTCTGCATGGGCACCTGCCTATCGGGAGGAAGAGCTTTTGAGCTGGCTGCTCTCCAAAACAAAATCCTCAAGCACGTCCGATGCTTCCGATACCGCGTTAAACACTTCGGTATCAGTGTCGGACCAGAATCAGACAACAAGCTCTGACAATACAACAGGGGACACCGCATCTGATTCTGGAAAAAGCTCTATTGCGGTGTGGATCACAGCAGGTACGGCCTTAGCTTTAGCAGCGGTTGGTATCCTGCTGTTAGCAAAAAGAAAGAAGGATTCATAATAATTATGGAAAGAAAACTGAAAGCCGCCGTCATCGGCCTTGGTACCATCTGCTGGGGACATCTTGACGCTTACCGTGACAATGAGCATACCGAGCTTTATGCCGTGTGTGATATCGATGGCGAATGGGCAGAATATGTACGGAACAAGTATAACGCCGCGAAGGCGTATACCGATTATCATGAGCTGCTTCGCGATCCCGAAATCGATGTGGTGAGCATTTGTCTGCCCAACAAGTGGCACGCTCCTGTAACGATTGAGGCATTGGAAGCTGGTAAGCACGTTCTCTGCGAAAAGCCGATGGCACCTACTGCCGCCGACGGAAGACGGATGCGGGAAGCGGAGTTGAAATCGGGTAAAAAGCTGATGATCAGCCACAACCAGCGCTTCGGCGAGGATGTGCAGATCATGAAAAAGCTTTATGACGAGGGGGCCTTCGGCGATGTGTATCATGTCCGGATCGGCTGGCGCCGTGCGTTGGGACAGATGCAGTCTCCTTACGATGAGCGGGAAAACGGTACCAAGTATAACCGTAACTGGTTCCATGAAAAGGCAGAAAACGGCGGTGTACTACGTGACCTCGGTTCACATCTGATCGACCTGACGATGTATATTCTCGGTTTCCCGAAGCTGGAAAGCGCTTATGCTTCCGCTTATCGGAAGTTTAAACCTGATCTGCCGGAGGGAGAAGCGAATAAATTTACCTTTGATTCTGAAGATATGATTACCGGTCTTGCCAAGTTTGAAAACGGTCTATCGATTCAGATGGAATTCAGTTTTGGTTCTACCGTCCCGGAGGAAAAGCTCATCACAAACATCTACGGTACTAAAATGGGAGCCGAGCGCCTTGGTTTTACCAAGCAGTTGAATCTGATCCGTGTGGGGGATGGAGATAGCTTTACCACCGAACTTGCCAAACCGGAGGATTACGGCGCCGTGCCGTTCAAGCATCCTGCTCACGGTTTCATTGACGCGATTTTAAATGATACTGAGGTTCCGGTACCCTCCGATCAGGGAATCAAGGTGCTGGAAGTACTCGACGCTCTTTATAAAGAGTGCGGAATTTGATTTTACAAGGAGGAAAAGAAAATGGCATTACCGGTTGCTCTTCAGCTTTACAGTGTCCGCGATGATTTGGCAAAGGATTTTGCCGGTGTACTTCATCAGGTCAAGGCGATGGGGTATGATGGCGTGGAATTGTCCGATTTGAACGGAATGGAAGCCAAAGAAGTAAGAGCCTTGTTAGAAAAAGAGGAGCTTACGGCGTTATCTGCCCACGTTCCCCCTGCCGAGCTTTTTGAAAACCTGGAAAAAACGGTAGCATATTATAGCGAGATTGGCTGTCAGTATCTCGTATTTCCTTGGATGCCCGAAGAAATGCGTGAGAACTCCGAAGTTTTTATGGAGACGGTTGACAAGATCGCAAAAGCAGGACAGTATGCGGCAAAGCATGGACTCACGCTGCTATATCACAATCATGACTTTGAATTTAAGACCTTTGACGGCAAATATCTCCTTGATATCCTTTATGACACGGTTCCGGAGCAGTATCTCCAAACCGAGATTGATACCTGTTGGGTGAAATTTGCGGGACTTGATCCGTCAGACTATGTGAGAAAGTACACCGGACGAGCACCGGTGGTACATTTGAAGGATTTCATCACCTCCGGAAATTCCGACGTTGTTCCATATGAACTGCTTGGTAAAGAGGAAGTAGAGGAAAAAAAGAATAATGATTTCCGCTTCTGTCCTCTCGGATGCGGTGTGCAGGATTTCTCAACGATTCTTTCGGCTGTAAGCGATGCGGGTGCCAAATGGGTGGTTGTAGAGCAGGATTCCTCCGAAGACCGTCCTCCCCTTGAGGCGGTTAAGATAAGTCGAGAGTTTTTGCGTTCCTTAGGCTGGTGAGTGAAATGTCAACGAGAAGAATAAGTAATCCCCAATAATCCCGCGCCTTTAATTACTAAGAAGTTGGAGAATCATCTACTATGAAGCTGGAAAATCATCTGATATCATATCATTTTCGTGATGAAGACGGTGTTTTGGATCGTATTGTCTATCAGGAGCAAGAGCTTTTGCGTGCTGAGGGGATAACGAAAGGTATGTGCCTTTCCTTTGATTTGAGCACCTTCGACATATGGGATAGCCGGCCCGACTCACCTCATTTGAAAACATTGACGGCTGTGGGAAATCGATCTGAAATGGAATTGATGATTTCCGACACTAAGTCTGTTCTGACGATTACTCGCAAGCTTTCCGTGGAGGATGATCAACAGGTATTCGTACATCAGCAATATTGCCTATCATCGAAGGAAACATTACTGTACTGCAATACTATGGTGGAAAATAGAACGAACGGTGTTTTGGTTTCAGCCGAAACAAATCCCGTTGAAGGAATAATAGATTACGATTGGACGCTGATGTGGCCTTTTTGCGAGGGGGAACTTCATGAGCATGCCTTTCAAATGTCCTGTGAAGAAAAAACTTGTGGTTATCCCATGACGCTTTCAATGCAATTTTTGAGTCTTTTTGGTAATGGTAAGGTGCTCTATTATGCCATTCAGGATCCCGAAGCCGTGAAGAAGCAGTTTACCTTTCGCCCAGGAGGTATGATAACTGCCACACAATATCCATTTGTGGCACCTGGCGAAAGATATGATTTCCCGACTACCGTGATTGGCGTTTTGATGGGAGATTGGCACGCCGCAGCTGATGTTTATCGCGAGTATGTGATGCGAGAGATCGGATGGCCTGAAAAGAAACGCAGAATGGCACAGGAATTTCGCGCGATCCGCCCCAAGGGGATGTCCTTCCATAAGGACCGTTTCGAGGCGTGCTATTGTGAAGGTGCCTCTTGCGGCGATGTGCCGACACTTAAGGATCTGGCAAAGGAAGGGATCGATACCTACGATGCGGATTTGCTCTATATTCTTGGTTGGCACTCAGACGGATTTGATACCAAATATCCCGATTATCGATTTAGCGATAAAATGGGCGGAGAAGTTGGTATAGGTCGGGGATTTCGCGAACTACACGAGATTGGTGGTCGTGTGATGCCCTATGTGAATACCCATATCGGTGATCGGGAAGGGGAGTGGTACAATACCGTCAATGAAAGAGGTATCAAAAACGGTATTGCCTGCGCTCAACGAAGAGGTGACGGCTCTACTTTTACCGAACAATATGATACGGCACCAGGGTTGGTATTTGATGCTATGTGTCCTTGCGCTCCTGCATATGCCGATCGTTTAGTTGAAACGGTGGAGAAGCTCCGTGCCATGGGAGCCGATGCCATATATCTCGATCAAATGATGGCTATGCCGGCAGAGTTTTGTTATAATCGTGAGCATGGACACCGAACCCCTGCTACTGCTTATGGTGAAGGGTATCATCGCTTGGTTAAACGTGTCGATGATGTTATGCGTAAGTACGGAGAGGATTATCTGATTGGAAGTGAAGGCGTTTGTGATGCCTATATGCGCTATGTAGATTATGCCGCTACCGTATGGGACCGCTACCCGGGGCGCTTTCCGGAAAATCATCAAGAGATCGCGCGGTATACACTCCCCCTAATGATGCTCGGTCTGCGAGGATGGAAAGAATCTCCCGAGGGAATTATGGGGATGGCTTTCGTTCATTTTATGATCTTTGACGCTCTGATTCCCAATGGTGAGCTAATTCGACGGTATGTAGCGCTTTATAAACAGTACGGGGATCTGTATTCTTATGGACGGTTTATGGATTCTCTTGGCATTACAGGATATCCCCATACGGTAAGTTGTGGTATGATGCTTTCTCCGAATAAAAGGCGGGCAGCTATTCATTTCTTCAATCATAGCGAAGACGAAATTGCCTTTTCTCTGACGTTGTCCCTGTCGCAAGCAGGAGCCTTCGGAACAATTTGCTTGATTATCGATCCCGAAAGCGGAGAACACTATGAGCTCGAGACTCCCACATTGCGGTTAAAAGGGAAAGAGACGCGAGCGCTCATAGTTGAATTGTCCTGAAAATACCAAAACGTGTTAGCCGGCAGATGCCGTAATTCTAACGAAAGAGGTAAAAAATATGAAAATAAACCAACGAATTTTAACCTTGTTTCTTGCATGTCTGATGGTTTTTGTTCTGTCAGCTTGTATAGGTGAAGCTAATACTCCCAGCGATGATAGCAACAATAGTACTGGAACATCCGAGACGAGTGGTGAAGATAAGAATATCTTCACTACCAATGTGCCGGAAAAGAATCTTGGTGGTCGTACCTTTATGTTTTATTCGGCAAACTGGGCCTCCGATGTTTTGGAGGATTACGAAATCTTCTCCGAGGGCTATAATGAGGATCCTATCAACGACGCTGTATATGATCGGCAAATCTATATGGAAGAGACTATGGACTGTAAGATCAATCTTCTTCCACAGTACAATTCTGAAACCGCTGCCCAAACCTTGATGGATTGCGTACAGTCAGGTGAACAGAATTTTGGTGTTTTACTTCGCGTAAACAAATTTTTTTCCTTGGCGGCAGAAGGGTATCTTTATAATTTGGATGATTTACCCTATTGCGATTTTTCACAACCCTATTGGGATGATAACTCCTACGAGACCTTATCCGTTATGAACTATCATTTTGGTATCTGTGGTGACTTTATGCTCCGTGACAAAAATGCTACAAGTGTTCTGATCTACAATAAGGATATCATGGCTGATTTGGATTTAGAGGATAATCTGTATTCCTTGGTCGATGCCGGTGGCTGGACGATAGAAGTCCTTTCGCAGTATGCGAAAAAGGGATCCGCCGATCTAAACGGTGACCTTGTTATCGATACTAATGATCGCTTCGGTCTCGGCATCTGGCGTGACTCTCTGTTCTCCTTTATGAATGGTGGCGATACCTATGTGGCAGAGAAGAATGAGGAGGACATTCCGATATTTACGTTGGGTGACGAGAAGGTTGTCAATTATGCTCAGCGTGTCATGGAAATGATCTATGATACGGATTCTGTTATAAATGCCCATATTGCGGGAAATGAGAATGCGGGAGGTGTTTTGGAAAGCATGTTCCAAGCTAATCAGCTTCTCTTTGCTTGGCAAAAAGCAGGATCCTTGCCCCTTCTTCGCGAGACCGAGATTGAGTATGGCCTTCTTCCCATGCCTAAGGCTGACGAAAAGCAGGAGGATTATGCCTGCGACATGAATGCTTGGGAGGCTAGTTGCTTGATCCTACCCAGCAATCTTTCTGATGAAGAAGCCTATTATTTCAGTATCTTTCTTGAGGAGTTTGCTTGTCAGGGACGAAATATGATCTATCCTGTGTATTATGAAATCCTGTTAAAGCAGAAGGTGGCTTTGGATTCCGAATCACAAGCTATGGTCGATTTGATCTTTGATAGTCGGGTTTTGGATATCGGTGTTGTCTTCAATTGGAGTGATGTTGCCTATCGGTTCTGTTATATGACCATGTCGTCGGATACCGGTGTGACCAGTTTGGCAAAAGCCTATGAACAGTTAGTTAATAAAGAGATCGAAAGATTGTCTGATTTTATTTTGGATTCGTATTCCTGATGGAATCCGAACATAAATATTTTAACGAAGGGATGTAAAAAATGAAACTATCAATCAAAGTATGCGCAGCCTTAATCGCGATTTTCACGATTTTGACAACCTTTACGGCACTTCCTGCTATGGCGACAGAGCAAACGTCACTCTATTATGCTGAGCCGATGTTTACTGCTATCGTCTCTACCCCGATCAACGGTAAGGATCCCATCATCATCCAAGACGGCGACTTGTCAAACGAGTACAACACCTATCAGGGAGATAGCAAGCTTCCAGGAATGGAGTGGTATGGCTATACCTTTGACAAGACCTATACGGTTCATCAGGTTGAATTTACCGAGGGTTCTCATTTTTGGAACGGTGGATTCTTCTTATATAAGGAAATTAAAGTTGAAGCGCTAATTAACGGTAGTTGGACAGAGGTGAGCGCTACCATTTCTCCTGAATACAAAGAATTTGACCCTATTTATGATTGGCAGCACGACACAGCCTTTGAGACATATACTCTCACATTAGTTGAAGATACCGCCTGTGATGGCGTTCGCGTCACCGGTCAGGCAGGTGGACAGGGGAACTTTACTACCTGTGCTGAGGTTCGTGTTCAGGCATATTTGACGGCTGATGAAATTGAGGAAGTAAAACAGGCGGCTGAGATGCTGAAGGATGCTGAAAAGGCGCAACTTCTCAAATACTATAAGAACAAATCTGGTGTGTATAAAAGCGGAATGGCTATCAGTTCTCCCAACGATGGCTGGACGCGTCTGGAAATGGAAGACACCGATGTTGCGACCATTGTTGGGGGCAGTGTTCAGGAAAGTGGCTTTTTCTCCGGAGGAAAGGCAGCCGCAGGTTTTGATTACAACAACACCGGTCTTCGTGCCGAGGATTGCCCTATTGGTATGGATAATATTTCCCATGTAACACTAAAGTACACTTCTGCCAACGCCGGCGATACGGTTGCCAAACTTGTTTATAACAGCGGCGATATAGGTTCCGGTATTTTGGTTCAAGTGAATGACGATCCTGCTTTCATGGTGGAAACGATCTTTTCGAATGACGCAAGCTCGGTTTGCTGGATTTCTATTCCCATGACGTTAGTTGCCGGCGAAAATACGATCAATATCTCCAGTGCTGTTCAAAACGCCAACGGTGATCAGACATGGATGAATTATGACTTCCTTGATGTCAAGGATCCTGCCGTGATCGATAATTCCGATACTGGTTCCTATTTTGCCTTGTCGCTGACTGGTGTTGTTGCTATCTCAGTGATTGCTGTAACCGTTGTTCGCACCAAAAAGCGTGACAATTAACGCTTGGTTTCGTTTAACTAACTAAAGTGATGTGAAATATGCGGCGAGTTGATCGCCGCATATTTGTAAATAATCAGGGAGCAAATTAATGAAAAAATCTATGTTAACCCTCTTCTTTAGGAGGGGACATGCTTTGCTGCTTAGCCTTATGTTGTTGTGTCTTGCTGCTTGCAAACCGATTTCTAGTTCTATTAAAACCCATGGAACAGGTGAAACCGGCGCAGTTTCTACCGAAACTGCGGAGGTTGGTGTCGTGGAGGAACTTACGGGTGAATATGCTCTGCTGGAGAATGATCTCGTGCGGTTTGCCTTTGAGCGTAAGCATGGGATTCTTGTTGGAATCACTAATTGCCTCACAGGACGAGAGTATTTAGATTCAAGCAAGTCCAATAGCGGCTACTACATGACCGTTGATGCTGGTACCGGCAATATTTGGGAAACTGAAACAAGTGGGATTACAGTGGATCGCTATAAGCAAACGGCTATTGAGGCCACGATCGTAAAAACTGTATATCCTTCAAGGCAAACATTAACAATCGTTCAGACGCTTGCCATTGGCAATGGTACTGTTACGGTAACGCAGACGGTGACTCTCGGCAAAGAGTCAGATACTGCTACTTTTTCTATGCATATTGCCAATACTGCTACTGATGCTGCCGTTACTTCTATACGGTATGTGGTGGTGGATAATATTTTAAACGACGAGAGCGGGTTAAATCTTCTTTGGCCTAATCGCGAAGGAGAACTTTTTGAGGATGCGTTGAATCCTAACAATCGTGAAACTGCCTCACTTGAGGGAATCTATCCCGTTCCATTATCTATGCAGTTTGTTTCTCTATTTAACGATACCGAAAGCCTGTATTATGCTGTTCACGATGAGGAGCGCACATATAAAACCATCGGCTTTTCTCGCGATCATAACGGAATGGGGCGGATCCAAACGACTTTGTGGCCGTTCGTCGGATCCTCATCGGAAAAGACATTGCCTGATATCGAACTTGGTGTGTTCTGTGGAGATCGCTGGTATACCTCTGCTGATCGCTATCGCAGCTATTTACTTGAAAACGGCTACGATAAGGAACGAAGTGAGTTAGCAACCGAGTTTGTTGGTGTTTGTGAAGAGGGAATGATCAACTATCCGAATCAGTACAGCAATAGCTATGAACAAATGCCGACCATCGTTCAGGATAATTGGGATATAAACAGGATTCCGCTTACCGTATTTTTGGGTTGGCATAACGATGGTTTTGATTCCCGTTATCCCGACTTTAAGTTTTCCTTTGGAATTGGTGGTGAGGTTGGCTTCCGCCAAGCTATGTCCGCTCTTGATAAAACCGATGGCTATGCTGCCATGTATTTAAATCTTCATATTTCCGAAACTAAGAGCACATGGTTTAATACCAAGCATGAAAGTGGTGAAATTAACGGTTACGCCTGTGCGATTCGTGATGTGGACGGCAAGGTTACCGAAGAGACCTACGAGGATACAGCAGCAGGGCTTTGCTATCTTGCCATGTGTCCTACAGCGCAGGCCTATCAGGAGGCCATCGTAGAGGCCGCCACGCGTCTTGCAAAAAATGGAGCTGACGGACTGTATTTGGACCAGATCTCTTGTATGCCAGCAGCCCTTTGCTATAATGCAGAGCACGGACATTCATCGCCTGCTACCGCTTACGCAGAGGGATATGATTCGATCTTACAGAAAATTACCGCTGTTATGCGTCAATATAGTGATAATTTTATTATTCTTTGTGAAGGCACTTGCGATGCCTATCTCAAATATATTGATGTCTGTGCCGGCAATTTTACCCGTTTGATGGACTATGCTGATTACGCTAAAGGAGAAGTGGGACGGTATATTCTGCCTACTTATTTTTACGGAAGACGGACATCATTGACAAGCTCCATGGAAGCGAGTTCTTATGGTCATGCTTTTGTTTTGGCAAACGGTATCTTTGCCGAAAATCAAAATGCGTTTGCCAAGCGCTTGGCAGAGTTAATGTATGATAACCCATCTGTCTATTTCCATGGTCGTTTTATGGATCAAATGGGGCTTGCAGATGTGGCAGATTCGGTTTATGCGTCGTTGTTTCTTTCGGAGGATGGAATGACAGCGGCTATCCATTTGTTTAACGACAACCAGACTTCAGTTTCGGTCCCCATTCGCGTGGATCTTTCTGCATTGGACTTAAGTGGTCATGTGTGTTCGGTTGTAAATGCCGAAACGGGGGAAACCGTTGCCTATGATTATGATAATGGGGGAATGATTACCTTAGAACTCAAGGAGGCAATTGCGCTACGCCTAACAATCGAATAAATGTAACGAGTATCTTTGTTTATGTATAATAAATCTATTTTGAAAGAGGTAAACTATGAAACATACGAAACGGTTATCTGTGTTAATGACACTGATTATGTTATTCTTTGCTCTCAATATTGATAATGTTCAGGCTGCAGAGCAAACAAAGCTGTATTATGCGGAGCCGATGTTTACGGCGATTGTTTCAACAGAGATCGACGGTAAAGATGCCTCGGTGATTCAGGATGGTGATCTTACCAATGAATATAATACCTATCAAGGGGACAACAAGCTTCCCTGTGTTGAGTGGTATGGTTATACCTTTGATAAGACCTACACGATTCGTGAGTTGGAGTTTACTGAGGGTTCTCACTTTTGGAACGGCGGTTATTTCACTTATGGTGAGTTGTGGGTAGAGGTGCTAATCGACGGAAAATGGAGCGAGGTCGATAGCACGATTGATCCCCATTATATGGATTCTGATAATTGGGAGGATCACGGTGACCCCTTTGAAAGTTTTGCCATTGACCTTGATGATGACATTGCCTGCCAGGGTGTCCGTGTCTGCGGGCAGGCAGGTGGAGCACAATTCTTTACTACCTGCGCTGAGCTTCGCGTGAAGGCCTATCTGACTGAGTCAGAGATTGAGAATGTAAAGGAAGCGGTTCAAATGATGAAGGATGCCGAAAAGGCGATCCTTCTCAATTATTACAAAAAGAGCTCAGGTAAGTACAAAAGTGGTATTGCCATCGGTCAACCCAATGATGGTTGGGTACGCCTTGAGATGGAAAATGCAAGCGTTGCAACCATCATTGGAGGTAGTTTACAGGAAAGCGGCTTTTTCTCCGGAGGAAAGGCTGCAGCAGCCTTTGACTATAACAATGATACCCTTCGCCCGGCTGATGTGGCTCCCAACATGGAGAATATCTCACATGTCACTATTACCTACGATTCGCCCAATGCGGGTGATACCTACGCCAAGCTTTGTTACAACGGCGGCGGATGCGCCTCTGGTATCCTGGTTATGTTGAACGATCAGGAGGCATTCCTTGTGGAGACGGTATACTCCACGGATGAAAGCACCCCCTGTTGGATTACCATTCCGTTGACATTGGTTAAGGGGCTTAATACCATTTATATTTCCTGCTCTGTACAGAATGAGGCAGGACAAAAAACCTGGTTGAATTATGATTTTCTTGATATCAAGGATCCCACAGTCGAATATACTCCCGTGACCGATCTTCCTGAGGAATCCACTTCTGATACCGAGACAACAGAACCTGAGACTACTGAGTCTGAAGAATCGGCCGAGACCTCTACTCTGGACACGACAGAAATGGTTTCCGATAGCATCGATGCTGTCGATAGTAACTCTGACACCACTGTGACCACCTCATACTCCACCGACACGAAAAGCGAGAAGCCTGGTGCCGATGAAGTACATAAAGTACCGGTCGCTCTTATCGTTAGTATCGCGATTGCTGTGGTTGCGGTAGCGATTGTAGTCGTGCTTGTTTTGAAAAAGAAGAAATCCTAATATGCCTCGAAAATAGAGAAAGGAGTCACAATGTTTAACGGACTGGGCTGCAATTTATCAACACTTACCCGCTTATCAAACGCTCAAAGTCGCTCGATCTGTGCGGAAAATCCTAACGGAGAAAAAGGGGGTGGAGCAAAGGCAATTACCGGTACTTGTGTCCATCATGCCGCAGGCTTAGGACAGGGATGGAAGGTCTCTCCCTCGATTAAAATCGGAGCAGGTGAGATTTACACGTTGGCTGATATCGACGGATCGGGTGCTATTCAACACATTTGGATGACACCCACGGGAATCCGCGGACGGCAGATGATCCTTCGTTTCTATTGGGATGGTAACGAAGTCCCCTCGGTAGAATGCCCTCTTGGTGATTTTTTTGCCAACGCTTATGTTCCTGACTTTAACTCTGTTAGTTCATTAGCTGTCTGTGTTAATCCCAAGAACGGACTGAATTGCTATTGGGAGATGCCCTTTCGCCATCATTGTCGCATAACGGTAGAAAACGCATCGGATCATGACACGATACTCTACTATCAGATAGACTATGTGTTAACAGAGGTGCCGGAGGACTGTGCTTACTTCCACGCTCAGTTTCGACGTAGTAATCCGTTGCCATATCAGGCGACTCATACGATTTTGGACGGTGTTGTCGGAAAAGGACACTATGTCGGAACTTACATGGCATGGGGCAGCAACAACAGCGGCTGGTGGGGCGAGGGCGAGATTAAGTTTTATATGGATGGAGATACTGAATTTCCCACGATCTGCGGAACGGGAACCGAGGATTACTTCTGCGGTGCCTATAACTTTGATGTTAACGGCAAATATGTAACATTCAGTACGCCGTATTCCGGTTTTATACCGATTCTACCTGATGGTTTGTATCACTCCCAAACACGATTTTCGATGTATCGTTGGCACATTACCGATCCCATTCGTTTTGAGAAGGATCTTAAGGTAACCATTCAGGCACTCGGATGGCGAGATGGCGGTCGTTATTTGCCTCTGCAAGATGACATCTCATCAGTGGCCTTCTGGTACCAAGATCAACCTGTCGAATCTATGCCAGAGCTGCTCGATCAGGATGCACTTGAGATCATTTAACATTGTAATTATATAAAGAATGTCGAGAAATTTTTCTCGACATTCTTATTGTAGCTGCAGCGGACATCTGAATGACTTGAGATCATTTCGCGACAAAAAGTATATCAATAACAAAAAAGGAACCGTTTACGGTTCCTTTTTTATGTATTGGACGACAGTGTTATAGATAATGGATCAGCTTTTGGGCTGATGCCATGTCGGGATAAATGCCTGCGGCAATCAATCCATAGAGAGAAGCACCGAAGGCGGCCTCTTCCTTGTGAGAGGGAATCCGCAGAGGTAAGCCGAATATCCGCTCGAAGCGTGTTATCAGCGGTTTGTTGTATCGGATACCGTTGCCGGATCCCACCATGAAGGTTTTGGGTACGTTAAGAAAAGGAAGCATCTGTTGGTACATGTTATGAAGCTCACTTACCATTCCCACAAGGACTCCATCGCAGAGGGATGCCATGGTGAAGTTATCGATGCCGATACCTTCGATTCTACCACGTTCCTCGGGCTTAGTGCGGGTGCCACTGAAGGTGGTAGTAACAGTAAGAGAATTGCAGATGTTGTCAAGCCCGCCCATCAAGCGATCCATGGCGGGATAGGCCGAGGTTATTTCGGTGCCACTGACGGTTTCGGCTACCTCACGGAGGAAACGCTCCAAGATAGCATAAGCTCTTCCTCCACAGAGGGATGAGCCTGCTATGATATAGCTTTCATCAAAGAGAGGACGGCAATCCAGCACGCTCTCGGGAACAGTGCGAACGAGACAGGAGATTTGTGCACCCGTGCCAACATTGACTAAAAGGCTCTCGTTCATATCGGCGACCGAACCGAGAAAACTGGCTTGATTGTCCCCTAAAGCCACCGATACGGGAATTCCGCAGTATTGGCCCACAATGGCAAAGCCATTTGTTACATCGGGGAAAAGAGCAGGGTTCAATCCAAGCGCTGTAATAGCACCTTGATCGAAGGTATTAGTGCTTATGTCAAAGAGACCAATGGCTGCAGCATCGGAGGTATGAAGGAGGGGCGTTTTTCGTTCTGTTAGCATCATGGCTGCCAAATCGTGAATGTTACAGAATGTAACGGCATCAGGGGGGACAAGGTTGTTTATGCTGTCGTAAAAATAAGTGACGGTACCATAGCCGGTGGCTAAATCATAGCCGGTAATCTCGCTCATATAGGCGGCATATGACTTTCCATCCTTATAGGGGAGGTTACCCCGGCTGTCCTGCCAGGTACGGAGGGAACTGACGGGCTTGCCGTCGGTGTTCAGATAGACGATGCCGTGCATCTGACCTGTCAAGCCTATGCTGACTACTTTCTCCTTTCCCTCGCCAAGGAGATCATCGGCAATGGATTTCAAAATGCTGAGCAGGCGTTTTGGATTCTGCTCTTTAGCCCAATCGTTAGGAGTGGTGAGAAAGCTGTCGTTTTTTTCGGTACGTGTCTTGATTACCCTTCCGTCTGTAGCATCGATCAAGATGCCACAAACTGAGGTGGTACCGATATCTAATCCAATGGAGTACATGGCATACCTCACAGTTTGGTGGAATTGGGATCAAGACGCTTGATAATGTCTTGTTGAATGGCGGGAGATAAGTCAAGGAAGTTTACGAAAGTACCGTGGATACGCATGATATAAACACCGGAGGGAGCATATTTCTTGGGATTTGCTAACACCTTGCGAAGAGTATCGGGAGTCGTTACATTGACATAGAGATAGAAGGGGGATACCCTATTCTTCATGGTATCATTAAAGAAAAGAGGCTTGATGATACGCTGAGCAAAATCGACTCCTTTACCCTCTGGAGTATCTGCAGTAAAGTATTTGGGATCAATACCTAAGTGAGAGGCATAACCGCCGCCCATCTTTTCAAAGGGTAGGCACATATTAGAAAGAACACGGAATCCCATACCTTGTGCAGCCTCACCGTAGAGAGGATCAACACCGTAGTTGAGTTGTTCTCTTGCCACACGGCCGTCGGGAGTGGCACCGACCCAATAGCCATAGGTGAGGTGGGTGGTGGGACTGGACCAATCGGCACGGAAGGGATTGCCGAGATAATTCTTGTGGGTGACCACCATGTCAGAAATTCGGGAAACAATGTCGGCCGCTTCTTTATCCACTGAGGGAATGTTGTTGCCGAATTTGGGAGCGGTTTTCAAGAAAGCGTGGAGTTCTTCATAGCCCACAAAGTTGCTATGTAGCGCGGCAAGAAGATTTTCGCAATCCTCAGGACGTTCGACTAACAGTTTATCGATTGCGGCAAAAGAGTCCGCCACGACACTAAGGCCATGAATCAAGCAACCGCTTCCGTTATAGGGGGTGCCTTGATGCTTGGTATCGCGCATATCATAGCCTGATTCCCGACCTCCCATGAAGACACTGAGAAAGGGAACAGGAAGTTCACTGACAGCCTCGGAGGCCTCGTTTGCAGCTGCGCACATCTTGTCAATGTAATGCTCGCAGGTGCGATAGAATATGTCTCGAATATTGATGAGCAGTGTCTTGGCATCAGGTGCTTGAAACTTATCGATGATCTTACCGGTGATGAGGGATTTACCTTCGTTCAGGCAAAGTTCCAAAATCTTGGGGAGGTTCAGCCAGGAGTTGGTGGTGTTGCCGTTGTCTTTACCCATGATGAGTGGTTCTTGGCAACCGGCCACAGAATAGTCAGGAAGATCGGTTTCGGCTACATCGCGGGCGCGAAGGAGAGCAAAGACCGATTCGTCGTTGAAGAGGGAGGGTGTCAGCACGCCGGGTGAGAAGAAGAAACGCCCTAATTCCTCATAGAGATTGGATGGGGTGTTAGGATGGAGTTTGACCGACAGAATCGGCTGGGGAAGATTCATGTCGTAGTAAGCATCCAACAGAGCATAAGAGGTGTTGTTTGTCATGTCATTTCCGTCAAGGTCACGGCCTGATACGATGAGATTCTGCGAAATGGCCCAGCTACGATCGCCGACATTGAAGAAGACCAGAAAGTGCTTCAAGAGAGCAGCAGCCTCGTCGCGACAAAGGCCTTCCATGGCGCGATAAGGCTCGAATATGCGGTCAGCATTGCCTATTGAGAAGGCAAAGGGATTGGGCGCCTGCTCCAAGCACATAACCTCCCACAGAAGCATATAGGCTTGAATGGCTTCAAAAAGAGTATGGCAGCCGTCGGCGGGGACGCGGCGCAAAGTCGATGCCAAATGAAGGAGTTGTTCCTTTCGGGTATCCGTTGCCATTTCTGCTTTTTTCTCGGCTATGATTGCGTAACGTTCTGCCAGCCTAAGAACGGCCTTCAGTGTCACCTGCATGGCTGCGTAATTATCCTTTTTCTGTATATCAGTTTCAGCGGCACGCTTTTGATCCAAATCGGACAGAATGGCGTTGATACCGTACTTCAAGGCAGGACGAAAGTCAGGAATGATATGGCCCGTCACCTGTTCGATAAAGAAGGCAACCTCCTCAGTATAATTTTCATATTTCTCGTACATTGCTGATAGTGAGCGAATGTAAGCGGAATTTTTGGTAAATTCACGAACGCGGGCGATGCGCTCGGGGGTAAATTCCTCATTGGGCTCGATATCGTCGTACACAGCAGTGGGATCACAATAGCCCGAGAATGTCTCGACACGGAAAGAAGGATTGATCAGGGCATAGCTTCGGGCGAAGGCGTCAGATTGACTTCCGGCGAAAATGGCGTGATCGCTGATAGAGAGAGGAAGCTCGTTTAAGATGGCTTCCAATTCCTTGGCAGCACGCATTTCCTTGGACAGACCTACCAGCGATTCTTGTTTCTTGTAAACGATCTCGCGGGAAATAAACCAACCGTCCACTCGCTTTTTGGAGCGTTCTTCCTTGAACAACTCCTTGGCGGCAGCGGTAACTGATAGGGCATCGTAGCATTTTTTCATAAAACAGTTCTCCTTTTCATTATGTATTGGCAAATTGAGTTTATAAAGAATCAGGTTCGAACGACCGTTAGACCAAGGGCGGTAAAGGTATCTTCGAAGTGCCTTCGTGTGCTTTCCTTTACCTGTGCATTTTTCATAGTATAAGGGAGGCTCAGTTTTTTCCACTTGTCTCTTCCGTATTCATGATATGTCAGCATTTCCAAGCGAATATTCTGTGTGGTGAGGGTACTGAAGAAGTCGGCAAATTCTTGAAGCGTCTTCTCGTCGGTGTTAAAACCACCAATCATGGGGATGCGGATCAGAAGCTCAACGTTGCTTTCTACGGCGAGAGTGATATTTTGGAGAATCCTCTTATTGGATATTCCAGTAATCATTTGATGAGTCTCATCATTGGGGTGCTTGAGATCGGCAATCAAGCAGTTAAGAAGGGGAAACAATTCGGGTAGGCGTGGGGATGTGGCATTGGTTTCAATGACGGTATGGATTTGCCGTGCTTGTAATATGCCGAGAATCTCCTTGACTTCATCAAACTGTAGAGTTGCCTCACCCCCTGTGAAGGTAACACCGCCTCCGTCAAAGAACATCGGGCGGCAGGACATTATCTCTGCGACGATAGCTTCAGTCGAAATCGTTTCGCTGTGACCGCGGTTACCGAAAATCCCCTCGGGATTGGAG
>ERZ1106976.1296-NODE-1296-length-25723-cov-4.575736_pt1 | contig 25723 bp, 18 predicted proteins | sample MGYA00403687_ERZ1106976 | MGnify/ENA primary metagenome ERZ1106976 (study PRJEB35170, sample SAMEA104062446) | human gut metagenome | biome: human gut; feature: human-associated habitat; material: faeces | place: Denmark | collected 2013-02-22 ... | reverse complement strand
AAAACACAGGGCCGCCCGCCGCTTTCGCGTTTTATTCACAATTTTTTTCGTCAGTATCGGTATCCGGCACGCACTTTTCCGCCGCGCGTTTTCCTGCGGCCAAAAGTTTTATAAGGCCCTCCGGCACAGGTGCGCCCATGGCTGCGGCATTCTCGGCAATACTGCCAAGCTCGGTAAAAATGTACCATACCAGCACCACCGGCAAAATCAGCACGGTGTATTGTATGCCCAATACGGGCAGGTTTTCCACCGCCACGCCCAGCACGCCGTCGGCCATGGCGGCTACAATCACTACAACCACCATCCCGGCCTTGTGCCAGATGCCTGCGCGCGCCACAGCGCTTGACCACTCGCCTTTGGACGCCGCAGCCGCGCTGCCACTGATCCAGTCGATCACCATGCACACAGCCCAGGCCAGCACCAGCCACCCCAGCCAGCCAAAGGCCGCCGAAAACGCCGCGCACAGCGCCGTCACCGCCGCCTTGATCCACAAAAACATATTTTGCTCTTCCATTTTTTCTACCCCTCCACGATCCTGATCCCGTATTCTTCCGCCGCCAGGTGCTCCATGCGGCACCCGCGCGCCGTTTCCCAGCCGGGCGCAAAAATCACCGCGTCCGCTTCGGCCAGCTTCCCCAGCGCCCGCGCCAACAGGGCCAGCGGCGTGGCATCGGTGTCGTCAAACAGGGTGTCCAGCACCGCGATCTCGTCCTCCTGCAGCGCCACCGCCGCGTCGGCCACCAGCGTTTTGCGCTCCCGCACAATGTCGGCCATCCTGCGCCCGCGCATCGGCTGGCTGATAAACAGCTTTGTCATGCCTGTTCCCTCCTTCTTATGCTGCCGTACTGGCGGCCTTGTCCGCGGCCCCCAGCTCGGTCAGCTTGTCCATCAGCGCCTTGGCGTCCCCGGCGCTCACCGGGCCAATGCGCAGGTTCTGCTTTGTGTGCGCCGCGTCGGCGTACTCGGCGCTGTACAGGCCCAGCCCCACCAGGCCCAGCGCCAGCGCCAGGCTGTACACGCTCATGGCCTCAGCGTTCGTCAGGCCGTTGGCCTGCACCGTTTGCAGGGCATTCGCGGCGGGTTCGGCATCCGCCGGGCGGGCAACGCTGGTATAGCTGCCCAGGTGCCTGCGCACCGCCACGCTGGCGGGCGTAAAGTCAGCGTCCAGCCAGTTCAGCGGGTTCACCCGCCTGCCCTTGTACAGCACCTCAAAATGCAGGTGCGCGCCGTAGCAGTTGCCGCTTGCGCCGCTGTACCCGATCAGCTGGCCCTCCGTTACCGCGTCGCCCAGCTCCACAACACGCTTCAGCAGGTGCGCGTACCGCGTTTGCAGCTTTTTCCCGTTGTAATCGGCATGGCGCAGCCGCACCATGTTGCCGTAGCTCTGCATCCCCGTGCAGGTCTTGCCGTCCCAGGTCTGCGCCTGGTCTACCGTGCCGTCCTCGGCGGCATACACCGGCCGCACGCAACTGGTGCCGCTCTGGGTGCGCAGGTCAATGGCATTGTGTGCCGCGCCGCTGGTGTACGTCCAGCCGGCCGTGATGACGTGCTGTGCCAGCGGCCAGGCCAGCAGTACATCGCCGTTTTGTAATCTCATTGGGGTTACACCTCCGTTGTCGTTCAGACATTTTATACTTCAACAAACACCACATTGATTTTGTACCTGTATCCGGCAGGGATAGCTTCTTTTGCTTTTATCATTAGTGCGCCGGTTGAGATATGAGTTGCTTCAAGTATATATTGTTCCCCGTCGCTGCTTCTGATGGCGATGAAATCCCCATCGTCGTCATTCTGGCTCCCATAGCTGGTGTGAATTGATTTTGGCACCCCTTCCACATAAAAAAGTGTTTTGCCTGCTGCAATAGCCGTGCCGCTGGTACTATCTCCGGTCTTAAATGTTATACTTAAAAATCCCAGTTTTCCTACTGTATAGCAATAGCACTTGTCCTTTCCGATGCCGTTCGGTATAGTTATGCCTGTTGCAATGTTTGAAAAGGTTATTTCGTGATCTTCTCCAATCGGTATCCCCAGCGCCGTAATGTCGCTCTTGGTCACAGCCGTCGCCGCGCTCACATGGCCGGTGCTGTCCACCGTCACCTTGTACAGCCCGCTGGCCCTTGCCGTGTAGCTGGGGTGGGTGTAGTTGTTGGCGTTTTCGGCAATGCCGTCCAGCTTCGTTTTGTCCGCCGCGCTCATCAGGCCGTTTGTGCTTTGCGTTGCCACATCGCTCGGCTTTGCTTCAATGGCACTTTTGGCTGCCGCTTCTGCGCTGGCTGCCGCCGCCTCCGCCTTGCTTACGGCGGTTTGGCTGGCTGTTTCCGCGGCGGCCCTGTCTGCCGCTGCGGCTGTCGCGCTGGTTTTGGCCTGCCCGGCATAGTATTCGGCGTTGTCCGCATCCTCTCCGGTTCGGGTCCCTGTTCCGCCCGCCGCCCAGCTTTCGGCGCGTACTGCTGCGTTCCCCGCGCTTTTTGCGTCCGCGTCTGCCTGCACGGCACTCTTGGCAGCCTGCACGGCATAGGCCTGTGCCTGCCGCCTGTCGTCGCCGCTGTCCAGCCCGCAGCCCAAAACCTCGCTCAGCGGGTCCGGCACACTGCTGGTCAATCCGTCTGCTTGTGTTGCCATATCATATACCTCTTGTTACAATCGCGTTGATCGCCGTCAGTCCACTCGGCAGGCCAGTCAGTTTTCCGTTGCTGATGCTTAGGCTCAAACTGGTACTGCTTGGGCTGCCATATATAGCGCCCTTGTGGTACTTGTCGCCCTCAAACGCGACCAGGCTCGTAGTCTGCTGGCCCCAGCCGCCGGAACTGGTCATGGTGCCGTAGCCCCAAATTTTGATTGCCCCGTCAGTGCGCTTAAAACTAACGCTGGGGTTGGTGTTCGTAATGGCATAAGCCTCAACGTTGTTATTGCTTTCGGCAGGCTCCACAGTGCCCGTGATTTTTTGGCCCTGCACATAAGCAGTTTTGCCCTTGGCAACGTCATCCGCCGTTGCAGTGGCATCACTGGTATCGGCATCGTTGGTGTTGGTACCGGTGAGCTTCAGCCCGGCTTTGCTGGTAAATGTTTTGCCGGAAATCACGTCCGCAGCGGTAGCGTCGCCAAAAAGAGTAGCATCGGCTCCAAGCTTTATATAGCTATCAATCCGCATGATCTCGTCGTTGCCCATCCAGGGGATTGTTATGTTGATTAAATCTCTATTGCTGTCACGTTCAAACGTGACATTTTCAGAGCCCGTAGTAAAGTAGTTTTTTGTTTTCCCTTTAGTATACTCGTACAGCTTGCCCGTGATTTTTTGGCCCTGCACATAAGCAGTTTTGCCCTTGGCAATATCTTTCGCTGTCGCCGTAGCATCGCTGGTATCCACCCCCGTGTCGATCTGCTCCACCAGCGCGGCGTACCCGTCCAGCGTTGTGTTATCCGGCACCGTTACGCCCTTGGCGGTGATCGCCGTGGCAAGGTCGCTTTTCGCCCCGCTTAAGCGGCTGATCTGCGTTTTAATGTTCGTGTCCGCCATGCGCTTCTCCTTTCAGCAGCATCAGATCGCCGCCAGCGCGTCGTAAATATCATCCGTCAGGCTCACGGTGCCGCCGCTCGTGTACCCCGCGGGCACAGCCACGCTCAGGGTCGTCAGGCCGTCAATGGTCAGGCTGGTGGCCCCGTTGTTGGCCATGGTGCCCGTCACCTGGCTGCCGTTCACCCAGGCTTTTTTGCCGCTCAGGATGTTGGCTGCGCTCGCCGCATCGGTCGTGCTCTCCGTCGTGTCCACATACAGCGCGGGAATGGCCGCCACGCTCACGCTGGAAAGCACCTTGCCGCTGGTCGGGGTCACGGTCTGGGCGCTCTTGGTGGGCGTCACGCTCTTGCTCTCTTTGGTAATGCTCACCTTGCCGCTGCCGCTGTGGTAGCCCTTGGCGATGGTGTAGCTGGTGGTCGTGGTGTCCAGCGTCTTGGTCACAGCGCCGTTGTTGGCCATCGTGCCAGTCAGGGTCTTGCCGGTGCTATCCACCACGATCTTGCCGGACAGCACATCCGCCGCCGTCGCCGTCACGCTCGAAACGTCCTGGTAGTTGGACGGGATCGCCGCCACCGTCACATCGGACAGGCCATAATAGCCGCTGTCCGGCGTCACGCTCTGCTGGCTCTTGGTCGGCGTCACCTTCTTGCTTTGCAGGTTGTAATTGCCGCCGCCGGAAACGCCGGAAACCGTGCCGCTGCCGTTGTGGTAGCCCTTTGGAATGGTGTAGGTGTCGCCCTCCTGCACCGTCGCGCTCACTGCGCCCTGGTTGGTGATTCCGCTGATGGCGGTGGCCAGCGTGTCCAGGTTGGACGTGCTTTCCGCCATGCCCAGCTCCACCAGCTTGGTGCGGATGGTGTTGCGGTCGTTCTGGATGCGGGTGATCTCGGTCGCAATGTTGGTCTGTGTCGTGTCTGGCATGTTCTATCCTCCTCAAATGGTGCCCAGAAGCACCGCGATGTTGCCCACCTCCACCGCCACGGCGGCGCTGGTCACGGGCAGGGTATTGTCGGTTTCCACAGCGTCGGCGCAGTCCACACACAAAGCGCCGCTCTCCCATTTCAGGCCGTGGCCAATGCTCAGGCTTCCGCCGGTCTGCACGGCGCCGGTTTTCAAACTCAGGCTTACCGCCTCGCCGCCGCTCATGCTCATCTGCACGGTTTCACTGCTGTTCAGCAAACTCAGCTTCATGTGATCACCCCGCCCAGCAGTATCCGCTCCACCGGCAGCGCCACAATGTTGCTGGCCAGCGCCGCGCCGGTCGTTGTCACGGCCCGCAGCTGTATTTCCACGTTGCCGCCCTCCTCAAATTTTAAGGTTTCTTCCTGTGTCAGCGTCACCGTCAGGGTCTTGGCGTCATTGTCGGCGGTAATGCTGTCCTCCCGCCGGGTCACTTCCCTCCCGTATCCCTGCCGGAACGTCAAATACAGGCTCACCAGCGTTCCCGGCTCTATGTCCAGCTTAAACACCAGCGTCGGGGTCGTTCCCTGGGTCATACCATACCCTCCTTGCCGGGCTGTTTTTCCGGCTTTTGCGCCGGTGCGCCCGCTTCTGCCTTTATTTTGCCATGCCGCCGTATCCGGGCGCGCCCCCACTTGTCCCGTAAAATTCAAAACGCCCCCGGTTGCCGCTCTCACACGGCCCGCCGGGGGCATCTTTATGCGTTATTGGTTCAGGAGCTTCATTCCCATTTCTTAAAATCGTCCGCCTCGTACACCGTCAGCCCGTCCACCTTCAGCCTGCACAGCATCTCGGCGATCTCCTGCCGCCCGGCCGTGTCCGCCGCCTGGTATCTCGGCTTCATCTCTTTTGTTATGGCGCTGCGGATCGCTGTGCGCAGTTCCTTGGCGTCCCTGGCGCTGTCCAGCACGCTGTCATATTCCTCGCGGGTCAGGGTCCCGGCCTCCATCATCCGGCTTGCCTGCGCCGCCGCTTCCTCGTCGGCCCGCTCCAGCTGCCGCACCCTCTCGTCGATCATCTCCTGCACCGCGTCTGCGTCCGCCGTGTCCAGCGCCGCCGTAATGTCGGCGCTGCCCACCGTCACGCCCCAGCCGGTCACGGTGTCCAAATCGTACACCCGCTCCCCGCCGTATTCCAGCCCCATCAGGGCGTCCAGCATCTCGGCGCGTTCCTCGCTGTCCGCCTGCTGGTACGCCTTGCTGTACAGCTTCGTCACGGTGCTGCGGGCGGCGGTCACGGCGTCGGCGGGGTCGGTGCCGCTCTTTACCTTGGCATCCACCTGCCCGGCAAACAGCCGGCTCGCCTTGTCAGCGTCGCCGCCGTCCAGCGCCAGGGCAATGCGGTTCAGGTCCTTGTCCATCCCCAGCGGGTCGTCGGCGCCGGCAAGGCCGGTCAGCGTGTCGTATACGCCCTTCACGTCGCGCAGGGCTGCGCTCACCGCCACGCCGGTAACATTGCTCACCGCGTTGGCCGTGCGGTACAGCACCTGGTACAGGCTCGTTGTTTTGCCCGTCAGGTACTTGTTCCACACACTCACCGCGTCCATCACGTCGCCGATCCACTCCACGTCGTTGCGCTTTATGGTATAGGTCGCGTTCCCGTCCGCGCGCTCGGTGATGTACCCGATCACATCCTGCAAAAGCGGCAGGTTCCCCGGCAAATTCACCCCGTCCGCAAAGTTTTCCAGCACGTTCTGGGCATATACCTTGGCCAGGCTCGCCGCCGTCAGCCGTTCGTCGTCGTCCTCGTCGTCGCCGCGCGGGTGCCGCAGGGTGTCCACGGCGGCCGCGGCCGCGGCGGTCGCCATCGCCGTTGCCACATAGGTAACGCCCACACGGGCAAACCTTGCCCGCGCGGCCTTGTCCTTCGGGTTCTGCGCCAGGTTCACCGCCGCTTGGGCCACCATGGCATAGCTTTTAATGGGTTCCGCCATAAAGTTTGTCACCATCTTGGTAAACGTCGCTGTGCTCCGCATGATCTGGCTGCGGTGCAGCACGCTGTCCACCACCTGCGTCTTGTCCACAATCTCGCTCAGCCGCGCGGCGCACTGCCGGTTAAATTCTTCGCTGTCATATTCAAGCTCCGGGTGCTTGTCCAGCGTTTCCAGCTCGCAGGCGTTCCACAAAGCGCCCCAGGTGGTTTTGTCGCCCCACTCCGCCATCGCGGTGCTGGCGCTCCGCACCCGCTCAAGCGCCGTTTCCTCGTCCAGCGCCATGGCGCGCACGTCCTTGCCCAGGTTGGTTTCAAAATATCCCTGGCTTTTCCACCAGGCAATGGCGCAGTATTTTTCGGCTTTCGCCATGCCGCCCTCAAAGGTCTGGCCCTTGGCCCTGGCCGCCAGCCCTTTGCCCAGGTTGGCCGCGCCGCGCCCCAAAGCGCCCCGCAGGTATTTGGGCGCGATCTCCGCCCCCGCGCGGAAGTACGCCGTCGGCTGCTGCACCGCCACGCGCAGGTTCGCGCCCACCTTGGCAACCTTCCAGTTGCGCGTCACGGTGTTCAACAGGCGCTCGCCGCCGCTGGCGGTTTCGGCGCGGCCCTGGCCGTTAATGTCCCGCATCAGCGTTTCAAAATAGTCCTTGCCCTTGCGCCCCAGCAGGTTGTCAATGCCCTCCTTCACACTCACGGCGCTTTCCGGTGCGCGCCAGTTGTACCACTTCATCATGTCGCTTAACGGGATGCACCACCCGTAATAGGTCGCCATCTCCGTCGTGTGCCCAAAAAACGTGTCAAAGGCGTCGCCCACCACCAGCGGGTTGTTGGCGCCCTTCACCAGCGCCTTGGTCATGCCGGCGTTTTTAATGCCGTTCAGCCCGGCCTGCCTGCTGCTGGCTGCCGTTGTGGCGGTAAAGTCGTTGCTGCTGCTCATCGGCCAGTAGTGCGTTTCGGTAAATTTGTCGTACCCGTACAGCGTGTTGCTCACCTCGTTGCCCCACGCCGCCGCGGTCGTGCTCAGGTATTCCTGCATGGCGCGTGCCGTCTGCACCTGCTCGGTCGTCAGGCTGCCGGTAATCTCCGCCAGCTGCCCCGGCGTCAGCTTCACCCGCCGCCCCGGCTTGCCCTTGGCGTCCTTCAGCTGGATGCCGCCGATCATCAAATGCTCCTTTGCCGCCGCGCGCTGGCTCAGGCAGTACAGCTCCATGGCCTGCCCCGGTGTCAGCTCCAGCACGGTGTCCGCCATGCTGGCCGCGTCGGTCACGGTAAATTTGCGCTTTTCGGCCTTGCGCCCCGTCCACTTGTCCACGTCCGTTTTGTCTTTCAGCAGGGCCTGCGTCCACTCCACCGTTTCGCGCAGCTTCCACGCCCGCTTGTCAAACCCTTCGCGTATGGGCCGGTACATCTGCTCTGCCGTGTCGCCCAGGGCGGCAAAATACCGCCCTGCGTCCATCATATCCACGCCAAGCAGCTGCCCCAGGGCGTCGCCCGCCGTGGTGTCGGCGGCGGCCTTCACCGCCTTGCCCAACAGGTTGTTTTTGTTCTTTACCTGTTGCTTTTCCCGCGCGGCCATCTCGGCCACACTCGCGTCGCCCGCGGCGGCAATGGTTTCCCTGCTGCCCTCGGCCAGCAGCTTGTTGGCCTGCGTGATGCTCTTGGTCATGCTTTTCAAAATCACATCCAGCTGCCGCATCTGCTCGCCGCTGAACTGCCCAATCCCCGTCTTTCCGCCGGTCTGCTGCAACAGCGTGTCAATGTATCCCGGCAGGCTGGGGTCAAAATCGGCATAGTCGCCCGCGCCTGCGCCCATGTGTTCCAGCGCCTCGGCGTCCTTGGCCATCAGGGCAATGTCCTTCATGGTTTCCTGCCACCGCTGCGCCGTCGCCGTGCCCGCGTTGCTGGTGTTCCAGTCAAACAGGTTCAGCACGTTCAGCACGGCGGTGCGCATCTTCTTGGGCACATGTTTGGTGTCCGTCGGCTCCCGCAGCCAGGCCGCCAGGGTGCGCACCTGCTTCTGGGCACTGTCCCGGCTTTTGCGGTACAAAAGCCCGTCGTTGCGCCGTTGCATCCGCGTGGCAAACTCCGCCTGCTGGCGCACCAGCTTTTTGTCCCGCGTCTGCACCCATTTCAGCTTTTGCATCCGCTCCCGCATCACGGCGTCGTCCTTGGCGTTCTGTGCCTTCTGCTTGTAAACCTCCAGCATGGCGTCAAACCGCTCTTTCCGGTTGGCGTATGCCTGGTCGTACAGGGCCTTCATCTCGGCCTGCGCGTCCCGCCGCCCCTTGCGGTACTCGGCGCGCGCGGCCTTCTGCGCGTCCTGCGCCGCGCGGTCTGCCATGGTGCGGCGTGTCGGGCTGTTCAGGTATCCCTCCACCGCCTCGTTGGCCAGGTCAAGCGCCAGTGTTTCCATGTCCATGCCATACGGGTTCTCCACCACCGGCACGCTTGCCTCATACACCCCCAGCACCGCGTCGGTAAAGGCGGTAATGTCGGTGTTCTCCGCGTCAAAGGTTCCCGGCCAGCTCTCGGCCAGCTCGGCCTGCATCGTGTCCCAGTTTCCGGCCCCGTCGGTCAGCCGCACGTTCAGCCGGCCAAACAGCGCCTTGCGCACGTTGCCCCACTGCCGCCCGTTTTTGCCGTCGCCGTAGGCGTTCATCAGCTCGGCAAACTCCGCGCTGTCCCGGCGCACCTCCAGCGTCGTGCCGCGCAGGGTTTCGCGCAGCGGTTTATAGTATTCCCGCAGCTCGGTGTTTTTCTGCTCGCTCTCGTTCAGCACCCCGCGCATCACGTCGGTCAGGGCGTCCATCGCGTCGGCGTTCAGCGTCGGCTCGCCGTTGCCTTCCACGTTAAACACCCGCCACAAATCGCCGCTCAGCCTGTCCACGCCGTACTTGCTGCCCGTCAGCTTCAAAATGCGCTGGGCAATGCCCCGCGCGCTCGCCCGGCTTACGCTGTGCCCGCCAGATGCCTTAAACTCCTGCCGCAGCACCTCCATCTGCTGTTCCATGTACAGGTTTTTCTGCGCCAGCTCCCGGTTCTGCGCCCGCAGGTCGTCATAGTCCGCCTCCGTCGGGGCGCTGTACCGCAGTCCTTCGCCAAAGCCAGCCGTTGTTTCCGTGTCCATGCCAAAGGCATATTTTACATTCGCAGATAAATTTTCGCCCAGTTCCTCCTTGACGCTGCCCAAAAAATCTTCTATACTGATGTTGGAACCGTACAGAGCAACGGCATTCGTGCTGACCTCTCGCCCCTTGAGGGATTCGGTTCCATTTTTAATTTGTCTGCCTGTATGGGCGTACAGGCTTCCCCGCAAGGGTTCCATGCTGTCGGCATCCAGCACCTTCTGGCCGTCCTCGTACATATTTACAACAAAGCGGATCCCCATCAGGCTGCCGTCGCTCATGCGTGCCGCCCCAAGGTACAAATCACTTCGCACATCCTTGCCGCGCGCTTCCAGCTCGTTCACCTTTACGGCGTTCTCCAAAATCGGCCCGATCTGCCCCACATACGGGGCATTTTTTTGTATCTGGGCCGCGTTCAAAAGCCCGTGCCGCAGCCCAGCCCTCGTCACAACAATGGTATCTCCCGTGTATCGGTTTACCACGCTCCCGCTGTTTTTGCCCGGTATGCGCTGCGTGCTCGCCAGGCCCGCATCCAAAATTTCCTTTACGGGCTTGTCGGCCAGGTCGTTTTCCTCCACCTCGGTGATCTCCATATCCGGCAGTTCCCGCAGGGTTTCAAAGCTCACCTGTTCTTCGCCCGTTTTCCTTCTCTGCGGGTGTTTCTCGGCGTCTACCTTCTTGCTGTACCGGAACCGGTTCAGTTCGCTTTGCTCCGGCAGGCTGCCTGTGCGGTAATATGTTTCCAGGTCGCGCACCACTTCGCTGCCGCGCACCCGGCCTTCGTACCAGCGCGTTGCGGCAGTGCTGCCGTCTTTGCGGCTGATGTCCAGGTTAAACCCATGCTTTGCCGCGCCCAGCGTGTCGGCCATCTCGGCAATGGCCGCCTTCTGCGCGTCGCTCACCTCGGTTTCGGCGCTCACGTCCACGCCGGGGCTTTCCGCCATCACCCGCACATTGCCTTCGGCAATAAAGGCATTCAGGTAATCCGTCTGTTCTGCCCCGCGCGCAAGCTCCGCCGGGCCGTAAACGCTTTGGATGTCGCGGTGGTCAAGGTCGCGTACGCTCTTGTCGCTCCCTCCGCTGAAATCCAGCATTCGCCCGTCCGGCAAAATGTACCCGGCGCTCTCAAACCACTTTGTGGTGCCGTAGGTGTCCGCTGCCTGTTCCCGGTGGTAATCCTCCCGGCTCATGCCGCTTTCCAGCACCTCGGCGTCGTACTCGGCCTGCTGGGCCTGCTTTTTCTGCCATGCCTTGTCCTGCTCCTGCTCGCGGGCCTGTTTGATCACTTCCTGTGCCAGGTCGCGCTGTTCCAGCAGCGCGTCCTGCTCGGCCTTAAACCGGTTTTCCGCCGCCTTGTATTCCAGGTATTCCTGGCTCTGTTTCCACTGCACCGCGTCCCCGGCGCGCTTGTGCTGCATCAGGCGGGCCAAAAACCGCCCATGTTCGGCCTCGTCCTGCTGCCGCCACGCTTTTTCCCTCGCCCAGCTGTCCTTCAGGGCGCGTTCCGCTTCGCGGTACTTCGCCTGCGCTTTTTCCAGTTCTTCCTGTGTCACCGCGCCGCTGATCTTCTCACTGTACTTGACATCCGCGTCCCCAAGCTGTATACTGCGAATAAGACCAAAACTGGTTCCCTCCAAAGGCACGCGGTTGCCGCGGACTTGGAACCACTCTTTGGTCTTATTTTCATTTCCAAAAATTTCCGTAAACGGTACGCCCTTAATCTTGACGTCCCCGTTCTCGTATGTTATACTGCCAATAACACCGGTACTGCCGGGCGCTGACGTGGCCAATTTGAAGCCGAAGGCGCTCAAGGTAGCACCGGTTTTTTCCATGTCCGGCTCCGCGTACAGCACATTGCTCTTTTCCAAAAAGCCGCGCGGGTTCACGTCCTTCGGGTAAGCGCTGCTCACCTTGTTAAAGTCCTGCAAGCCCAGCTTTCGGTCTGTGCCGGTTCCCGGCGCAAGGTCCATCACGCACAGCACGGGCGCTCCGTTTGCATCTGTCACATTCCCCACAACCACAATGCGGCTGTTCTTCCTGGTGCCGGGCCGCATACTCTGGCCCTGGCTTTCCAGTACCAGCACCGGGTTTTCCAGCATGGCGGGTATCTGCTTCACCATATCCAGCGTCATGTTGGGGTGGTCGCGCAGTATTTTCCGTATCTTTCCGCTAAGCATCACAATGCTTCTGTCGGCCACGCCAATGCTTTTCAGCGCTTCGCCGGTGGTGCCCAGCGTAAAAGTTTTTCTTTCCTCCCTTCCTCCGTCGTTCCACTCGTCAAGCTCCCGTGCAAATTCCGGGTTAATGCTGTACTTCACGCCCTCGCTTGCCGCGGGGGCGTTTTTTGTATCGCTGTCCGCCTGTCCGGCGGCCTCCAGGCGCGCGCGGGCGTTCCGGCGCGCGGTTTCCAGCTCGGCCAGGGCCTCGTCGCACACGGCGCGCGCTTTCTCGGCGTTCTCGGCGCGCTCGGCAAGCCGCCGCCCGTCTGCGGCGCCCAGCGTCGCGTCGCCGCCGCGCAAAAGGCTGCGGATGCTGCCCACGATCTTGTCCAGCATCTCGCGCAAAGCCTGCAAAACGCTGCGCTTCTCCTCCCGCGTCGTTTCGCTGTCCTCGCTCACATATTCCACAAACGCGCGGGTGTTCTCCTCGCTACTCATAATGCCGGCAAACAGGTCGCGGGCATACTCGTCCGCCGCCTGCGTCCTGTCGCCGTAGCTGCTCTCGTACCGGCCAATGTGCTGCTGCACGCCGCCCAGCCCGTATTCGCTTGCCGCAAACGCCATCGTCCGCGCGCGCAGCCTGGCCCAGCCCTCCGGGTTCTCGCCCTCCATCCAGTGGGTCAGCTCGTGCTGCACCGTCTGGTAGGCGTTGGCGCTGTTTTCGCCCACGGTCAGGGCTGCCGCACCGGCGGCCCAGTACCCGTTCACCTCCCCGCCGTTGTCGGCGGTCAGCTGGCGTACCACGTCCACATTCATGCCAAACTTTTCCGCCACGCCCTGCAAAACGGCATCCGGCACCTGCGCGCTGCCGGCCGGCACGCCGTCATAGCGCACCTCCGGTTCCGTCACGGCGGCGGCAGGCTGCTGCACCGTCAGGGCGCTGGCGGCGTTGCGCCCCAGGCTGTACGCGGTGTACAGCGCCGCGTCGTCCTGCACCACGGCGGCGCGCGCTGCGCTGGCGCTTTTCGCCTGCTCAAAGCTCAAAACGCCCTCGCGCCCGGCGTTATACATGCTGTGCATCTCCTGCACATACACCGCCGGGCTTTGCCCCTTGTACCGCTCCACCAGCGCCTTTTTCATGTAAGGGGTATAGCTTTCCTCCGCGTCGGCAAACGCCTGTATTCCTTCCACGGTTTCCCGGCGCACCGTGCCCCGCTCCAGTGCCACCGTGTCCGCCTGCGGCGCGCTTTCCTGCGCGTACCGCTCGGCGGCGGCCTGCGCAAGCGCCGCCTCGCTCACCGCCTGCGCATCGGCGCGCTGTGCCGCTTCCTCCCCGGTCAGGGTGTCGGCGTCCTGTGCCGTTTTCTCCTGCGCCAGCGCGTCAGCGGCGGCCTGTGCGGCGTTTTCCGCCTGCCGGGCGGCAAGTTCCCCGTCAGCGTTTTGCGCGCTCTCCTGCGCGCTCTGGGCCGCCTGCGGGGCATACTTTTCCTCTGCCGCCGTGCTGCCGGGGCGGGTTTCCTCCTCCAGCCGCGCGGCGGCTCCCAGCGGGTCGGCGACGGCCTGCTGCATATCCTGCGCCTGCGTCAGCGCCGCCTCCCGCACAGCCTGCGCCGTGCGGGTGTTCGCCTGCTGCACTTGGTTCTCGTCGCCTGCCAGGTTCTCCGCCATTCGGGTGTTGGCGCGGTTCAAAGCAAGGTTCAGCCCTGTGCCTGCCGCACCGTAGAACCCGCCGCTGATGGCCCCCATCCCGGCATTCTGCGCAAGCTCCGCCCAGCTGAACTCGGCGTTCGGGTCTTTGGCGGCCACGTCGGCCAGGTAGTTCACCACATACCCCACGGCTTCCTCGGTGCCTTCCTCGCCCATCTGCTGCAGCAGGTTGCGCACCAGGCCCTTGCCGCCGCGGTTCACAATCTCCACCCAGCTGCCCACCGGCAAAACCTCGGTGCCCACCTCAATGCCGCCGCTCACCAGGCCGCGCCACAGCGCTTCGTCCGCGCCGGTGTCCTCGTCGTACAGCTCGGCCATGCGCCCGCCGGCCGCCTGCGCCCCCAGCGCGCCCAGGCTCACCGCCGGCCCCACGCCGGGGATCAGCGCCAGTGCCATGTTGGGCAAATTGCCTGCAATGGCGTTGGCTGTGTCCGCTCCAAACCGCGCCGCGCTGCCAAGGCCTGCCTGCGCTTTGGCCAGGTTCTCGCCGCCCTCGTGGTACAGCCGCATCCCGGCGCTGTTCTCATCGGTCAAAACGGTTTTCTGGTTGTCCTGCGGCCCGGCCTCCTTCGCCGCGTTGTAGCGCGCCAGCGCCGCCTCGTACTCGTCGCTGGTGCGGATCTGCCCGTTCTCGTCGGTTTCAAACACTTTGCCCTCGTCGGTCAGGCGTCGCAGTTCGGCCAGCGCATACCGCTCGGCGCTGTTGTTGGCTGCCTCGTCGCGGGTGGCGGGGGCAATGCTTTCCGCCAGCGTCGCCCAGCTGCCCGCCGCCTGCTGTGCCAGGCCCTTCACGTCGCTGCCCAGCCGGTGCGCCGCGCTCCACGCGCTGCCGTAACTGTCGTACAGCTCCCCGGCCTGCTCGTAGGCGCGCTCCTCCTCCTCGCTCATCCCGGCGCGTATCCTCTGCGCCGCGCGCTGTGCCGCCGGGTTGCCGCGCCCCGCGCCGCGCTCGGCGTCCCACAGCGTCTTGGCTTCCGGGTTTTCGTCCAGCCAGGCGTTCACCTGGTCAAAAGCGCGGGCCTTGTCCGCCTGCGTCTGCCCGCCCGCCTGCGCCTGCCGCACCATGGCATCGATCACGGTGTCCCGCGCCGCCTGTTCCAGCGTGTCGGTGCGCGCCGTGTCGCTCATCACGCGGCTGCCAAGCGCCTGTTCGGCATCCTGCCGCCGGTTCAGGTTCAAAATGTCCTGCCCCAGCTGTTCCCGCCCGCTCACATACCGCTGTGTGCGGCCCGCCGGGGCGCTCAGGGCGGCGGCGTAGGCGCTGCCGCCCGTGCTGCCGCCGCCCTGCAAATAGCTGCTTGCCGTGCCGCGCGCGCTGCCCGTGCTCCGGCTCCCCAGCCCCGCGGCCCCCGCTGCCAACATGGTGATCACCTTCTGCCTGGCGGTTTCTTCCTGCCGGGCTTCCGTGCTTTGCCGGTTCGCCGTCTGGCTCTGTGCCTGCCAGATATTGCCCGTGCGCGCCTTTTGCTCCCGGCTTCTCGCGTCAATTCGCTCCTGCAAAGCCTGGCTTCCGGCATTGCTCGTTCCCTCATGGCTCAGGCCGTAGCTTTTTCCGCCGTAGCTTACGGTTCCTTTTTTCAGGTTCAGGCGTACCTGCCGCTCGTAATCGGCGCTTGTCTGTGCCGCCGTTTCCTGCGCCGCCGGGGCCGCTGTCTGTACAATGTCCTCCTTGTCGTCTGTCCTGATTTTTCCGTTCCGCAGGTTCAAATGTACGCTCATTGCTTTCTCCTTTAATCGATCGAAATTCCGTAGTGCGCGGCAATCGACTTTGCCTGTGCTTTGGTCAGGTTCCCTTTCTTGTAGCCGTTGTTTATCATGTTGGCAATGCCAACCTTGCCTGCGCGGGTGCTGGAATCATAGCTCTGTCCGCTGCCCGCCATCGGGTCAATCTTGCTGATCCAATACTGCACGGTATCGTCGCTGCTGCTCTTGCTGCTCCTGCTGCTTCTCGAACTGCTCCTGCTGCTTCTCGAACTGCTCCTGCCCGCAGAACTCCCGCTGCCGCCCGCGCTCGCCGCCAGGCTGTCCGCGTACTGCTGCTTGTCAAACGCCAGCTGCTCGTTAAACTGCCTCTGGCTCTCCGCAAACTCCTGCTGCCACTGCTCGTCGCTCACCATGTCGCGGTAATCGCCGTAATAGTAGTCCAGCATCTGCTGCCAGCGGGTGTAATTGTCGCTGTACTCGCCGTAATCCTGGTTGTAGGCGGTGTCCTCGCGCTCCGTCAGGTAGTCCAGGTAATCCTGCCAGCGGTTGTAGTTGTCGCTGTATTCGCCGTAGTCCTGGCTGTACGCCGTGTCGGCGCGGTCGGTCAGGTAATCCAGGTAGTCGGCCCAGTTGCTGTACTTGTCCTGGTATCGCCCGTACTCGGCCTGGTATTCGCTGTCCGCGCGGTTCGTCAGGTAGTCCAGGTAATCCGCCCAGTTCGCGTACCGGTCCTGCCAGCGCCCGTACTGCATCTCATCCTGGTTTTGCAAAGCGCTCAGCTGGTTGTACAGGTCGTTCCCCTCGCCCTGGTACCGTTCATAGGCCGCCTGGTACAAATCGGGGATCACATTGTTCAGCTGCGTCAGGTACTGCTGGTTGGCCTGCGCGGCAGCGCTGGCCGTGTAGCTGCTGCCGTAGCCGCCCGTCAGGGCTGCCGCGTCCGCCGCCGCGTTGGCCGCCGCGTCGCTGCCCAGCTTGGTGTACTGGTTCTTGTACTGCTGGTACAAGGGGTCGGCGTTAAAATCATAGGCAAACGCCTTCCGGTTCTGTATCTGCTCCAGCAGGCTGTCGATCTGCGCGCCGTACTGGCTCTCATAGTCGCCGGGCCTCTGTGCCTGGTAATTTTTGATCGCCGCCTCGGCATCCAGCACCGCCTGGCTCTTGGTGTAATCGCCGGGCCGCTGCGCCTGGTAATCCTTCAGCGCCGCCTCAGCGTCCAGCACCGCCTGGCTTTTGGTGTATTCACTGGGCCGCGTGGTCTGGTAGTTCTTGCGCTCCGCCTCGGCGCTTGTCACCCGGTCGCTTCGGGTGTATGCGCCGGGGCGCTCCCGTTCGATCTGGTCAACTTTGCTTCGGTTTGCCATTTTCAGCCTCCTCCGGGTCACTGTCCCGTTCCATCTGCGCCCGCACCGTGCTCAGCAGGCCCTCCAGCACCAGTTCGTCAATGCTCAGGGGCAGGCCGTAGGTGTTCAGCACACCCTCCACCGCCCTGCGCAGCTCCCGCACGCGCTTGTCAATGCTCTTCATCTCAGCCCTCCAAATGCGCCGCCGCGTCGGTGCGGATGGCGGCGATCGCCGTCAGCACGTCCTCGTCCAGTACAACGTAGTTCTTGCGGTTGTTGGTGCTCACAATGTTGCCGTCTGCGTCCAGCACGCTGTAAGAGAGCGTCACCCGCTCCCCCTCGCCGGTCGTCAGCACGCTAAAGCCTGTGATTTTGTTCATGGTCAAATCTCCTTTCAACTCGCTTCTTCTATCGTCAGTGGCAAACTCACCGCCGCTTCTGTTTCCGCCGCGTCCAGCAGGGCCGCGCCCCGGTTCTCCTCCTCCGGGTACTTGGCATCGCTCACGTCAGCGTACACGCCCTCAAAGCCGCGCTGTACGCCCCAGCACACCCAGTCAAAGCACTGTCCCGCCGGGCCGTGAACGATTGCGCCAAAGGCCGTTTTTTCTGCCCACAGCGCGGCGCTTGCGCCCGTCGGGGTCAGCGCCCAGCGCAAATCCTGCGTTTCGCTCACGGTCTCGCGGTAGCGCGGTTCGGTTGCGATGTAACAAAGGCCGGTTTCATCACACTCGCCGCTGCCCGCATCGCAGAACATCGGCTCCGGGCTTTCCACCGCGTTGATGGCCAGGTTTCCAAAATCGGTGCGCACAATGCGGTTCTTGGCGTCCCACGCGCTCAGGGAACGGCACTGGATGCCCTGGTTCACCTCCAGTTTTCCGCTGCACCCCACGCTGTTGTCCACCTGCTCGATCGTGATGCCCTGAAAGCTGCTGTCGTGCCACCATCCGTATTTCTGGTAGCGGGTGTCCGCGCAGAAAATGGTGGTGTCGCCCTCCGTCGTGGTTTTCAGCCCGTTCTGGATCACCCCCTGCGACATCCCGCTGCTGGTGGCGGTGCCCCCGTACCACTGGATCCCGCTCTTGTCGATGTACACCCGGTTCCCGTCCGACGCGCCCATCCGTATCCACGCGTTGTCCAGGTCGTACACCGTCGAATAATCGCTGTTGTGTATCTGCCCCGTGGTAATGTTTCCGCCGTTGATGATCGTCTTGTCCTGGTTCCAGGTACTCAAATCCGAAAATGTCACCACGCCGGTAAACCCAATGCTCCCGCTGGAAATCTCGGTGCTGCCCGCCATCAGGCGTATGGTGCTGCTGCTGTCCCCGTTCGCCACACTCAGCGTCAGGCTGTCCGCCCACTGCTTGATGGTGGTAACATCGCCCTCCGCGCTCTCCACGCGGGTGGTCAGGCCATTCGCCGTTGCCGTCAGGGTGGTAATGTTGCCCTCCGCGTCCGTCACACGGGTTTTCAGCCCCTCCGCCGTCGCCGTCAGGGTGGTAATGTCGCCCTCCGCGCTCTCCACACGGGTTTTCAGGCTGTCCGCCGTCTGCGTCAGGCTGGTAATGTTGCCCTCGGCGCTCTCCACACGGGTGCTCAGGCCGTTGGCCGTTGCCGTCAGGGTGGTAATATCGCCCTCCGCGCTCTCAATGCGCCCCGTCAGGCTCCCCGCTGTCTGCTGCAATTCGGTCACATCACCTTCGGCGGTTTCTATGCGGCTCGTCAGGCCGCTGGCCGTCTGCTGCAAACTGCTGATGTCGCCCTCCGCCGTTTCAATGCGGGTGCCAAACCCTTCCGCCGTCTGCGTCAGGCTGGTAATGTTGCCCTCCGCGCTCTCCACACGGGTGCTCAGGCCGTCCGCCGTCGCCGTCAGGGTGGTAATACTGCCCTCGGCGCTCTCAATGCGCCCTTCCAGTCCGGTCGCCGTCGCCGTCAGGGTGTTAATGTCGCCCTCGGCGCTCTCAATGCGCCCCGTCAGGCTGGTGGCCGTCTGCTCCAGGGTGGTAATATCGCCCTCGGCGGTTTCCACCCGCGCCGTAATGCTTGTGGCCGTCTGTTCCAGCGTGCTGATCCGCCCGCCCTGTGCCTCCACCTGGCTCGTCAGCCCTTCCGCCGTCAGCTTCAGCTCGGCCTGGGCATCGTCCAGCCCCGTCACCCGCAGGGTAATGGCATCCAGCGCCTGGCTGATTTCGCTGCTCAGGCCCCCGCTCTCAATTTTGCTGCGCAGCTCCTCGCTTAAATTGTCCTCGTCAATGTCGTTCAGGGCATACCGCAGCATTTCCTGTATCTGGAACAGGTAGCTTTTTATCTTTTTGCCGTCCTTGCCGCTCAGCTGCCCCGTGTCAATGCTCGGCATCTGCAACTGGCTCAGGTTTGCCATTGCCCGCACCTCCTCATCCGTTCAGGCTGTCCCGCTCGCGCCGTTCGCTGCCCGTCGCTGTCACCCGGCTCATGGCGTACACCTTGCACGGCCCCACACCGCACAGCCGCAGCCGCACATGGTCGCACCGGCGCAAGATCACCGGCAAAAACACACTCCGGCTCCGCCTGCCCGCAAAATCCGCCGCGCGCTGCCAGTCCCCGTCGTCATACTGCGCCCACACCGCAAACCGGCTTCCCTCCGGCAGCCACAGCCGGATTTGCAGCCGGTTGGTGTAGTGCGCATCCAGCACATACGGGTCCAGCATCCCGGTTTCGGCCATCCAGCGCACCGGCCCCTCGGTCGCTTCCCCTTCCGCCGGGGTCAGCTTCCAAACACACCCGTCCGCGTCCAGCATGTAGGCGTTCCCGTTCAGCGTCGCAAATGCCGCCGCGTGGGCCGCGTCCTCGCGGCACCAAATGCCGGTTTCCGTGTCGTACACAAACAGGTGCCAGCTTTCCGCCGCGTCCTGCATGCTCAGGTACAGCCGCCCGCGCTCGGTGCCCGCCACGGCGTTTTGGTAATACACGCCGCCCAGCGCCGCGCTCACGCTTTCCGGCACACTGCCGTCATAGGCCATCACGCCGTGGTCGGCCTTGTAATACAGGGTGCTGCCCACCATGCACAGGCTTTTGGCGCTGCCCGGCTGCACCCCCTCGCAGGCCGTCATGCTCACCTGGAAGTTGCTCGGCTTGCTGCCGTATACCTTGTGCAGGCAGTTCTCCTTAAAAAACAGCACATACCCCAGCTGCACTGCCGCGCCGGTAAACGGCCCGTCGCTGCCCACGCTCACGGTGTAGCTGTCGGTCGCCAGCCCAGCAAAGCAGTTCCAGTTGGTCGCGTCGCCCAGCTTGCAGGCGTAAATCTCGTTTTCCTCGCTGCTGCACCCCCACAGCCGGTTGTTGCACTCCACCACATAATCCAGCTTCGGGGCCTTTCGCTCCAGCGTCACCGCGTCGGTCTGGCTTGCCGTTTCGTCCAAAAAGCCCACCACCACAACCGCGTCGTCCGCCGCCTGCTGCAGCAGCATCTCGCCGTTCAGGTCGGCCCCCACGCTGTCCAGCACCCCGCTCACCGTCACGGTGTCGCCTTCCGCCAGGTTCTTGCCAATGCCGGCGGCGCTTATCATCACATAGGTGGTCGGTATCGTGTTCCACAGCTTTGTGGCAGCGCTGTACTTTTTCAGGCAGTGCGGGTCGCTGCCGGTACACAGCCAGTATTTTGTCGTGTCCTCCGGCTCGGTTTCGCTCACGGTATAGTCGCTGTACGCCGTGCCGTCCGCTTCGCACAGGGTAAAGTTCACAGTCCCGTCCGTCACATTCTTCTGCCCAATGGCATCCACCGTGCCGTCCGCCGTGTTGTACCGCACCCCGTCCGGGAACACGATCAGCCACGCCCCCATGCTCACAAAGGTTTTTTCGCCCTCACTCACATCGGCCACGGCCTCGCCGCCGTAATACAGCTTCCCGTTCTCTGTCCATGCCAGCGCCGTCTTGGCGCACAGCCCGCCGGGGTTTTGCAGGGTATACAGTTTGGCGCGCGGGCTGCGCGGGGCCATCAGGGGGTAGCGCTCGCTTGTCACGTTTTCCATCTCGTAAAACGCGCCCTCGTCCGGTGCGTCCACATGGCGGTATCCTAAAAATTGCCGGTTCAGCTCGGTGCTTCCCGTTTTGCCCTCCAGCTTTGGCAGCCGCATCACCTCACCCCCCAGGCGTTAAACCTTGCCCCGCTCACCGGCATGATCTTCCGGTTGTAATAGCTCGCATAGTCGCTGTATGCCTTGTTGTACAGGGCGGCGTTGTTCTGGTACAGGTCAAATTCCTGGTTCTGCATGTCAATCTGCGCGCACAGGTAATACACATACAGCTGGCTGTACGGCTCCGGCGCCAGCAGCACAACACTGTCCGCGCCGCTCTCGTCCGTGCGGTCGTACCCGCCAAACACAAGCTCTGTGCCGTACTCGTGTGTTTTCACCAGCTCCTTAAAAATCGTCTGGTCCACCTCGTTCAGCCACTGCACCAGCACCTCGTCCGGCACGGCGTTCGGCTTTACCTGCTCCACCTGTGTCAAAGCCTGCCGTATCGTCATGTTCTTCACCTCTTCTTACAAAAATCAGGGGCGGCGGGCTTTTCTCCCCGTCGCCCCTGTGTAGGGTGTTGTTCTCTTGCGGCATCAGCCCTGGTGCTGTTTGCCGTCCCGGATCGCTTCGATCATTTCCAGCGTCGCGGCGTCCTGTTCCTCGCTCTGCTGCAAAATCAGCGCCACGGCCCTCGGCACCTCCACCGTCACGCCGCGCCTGATCTTGTAAAAGCGCCCGTTCAGCCCCACAACAACCTCGTTGTCGCCGGGGTTTTCCCGGTTCACCGGCAGGCGTATCTTCACCTTCTCGGTCATGTTGGGGTCGCCCTCCTCCGCCACGCGGGCGGGGGCCATGGCCTCGCGCTGTGCCTCGCGCACGGCGTCCTCGCCGGTTCCGGCTCCGGCCGCCTGTGCGCTTTCTGCCGTTTCAATGCTTTTTTTCACGCTGCTCATCGCTGTTTGTCCTTTCTGTTATCAGTTCACCGCCGCCTGGCTGCTCCAGGTGCTTCCGCTCTCCACGCGCACCATGTACTCCTCGCTCAGGCGCTCGGCGCACTTGATTGCCTTCCAGCCCACGCTGGAACGCTGGTTCAGCGGGTCGGCGCTGCCGCTGCTGCCCTTCTGCTTCACAATCACTTCCAGGCCGCTGCCCTCCACCTTGGTCTTGCCGTAGGCGTCCGCGCCCAAAAACAGGGTGCAGAAAATGTTGATGGGGCTGGTCGCTTTGTTCGACACGATCTTCGCCTCGGTGGTTTCCACAAAGCGCACGCCGCCCAGCTTGCCGATCTCGCCGTTGTAGATGTTCTCCGGGCTGGCATACTTGTGTACGTCCATCCAGGCGTCGCCCGCGGCCATCATCAGGTCATAGGCCACATACGGGTGAATGATCGCTACATAGTCGCCGTTGATCTTGGGCGCGTTGGCGGCCTTCAAGATCGCCGCCGCGCGGAACACCTGCTTCACGGTCAAAAGGCAGGTCGCGTCCAGGCTGGCGCGGGCCGTCACGGCGGTTTCGGTGCCGTCCGTGGCAATCTTGGGGCAGTACAGCACATTGGTCCCGCCGGCCAGCACCTCGCGGGTCACGGTGTCCAGGGTGCGGCCCGCCTGGTCGCCCAAAAGCCTCGTCGCCTCCACAATGGTGTTGTCAATGGCGGTAAGCTCCAGCATATCGCTCTGCACAATGTAGTCGCCGTACTGCGCCACCGTGGCGGTCTTGCTGGTCACGGTCAGGCTCTTGCCGTCCGGGGTCACACCTTCGGTCAGGGCGGTCGTGGCCTTCGCCAGGCTCGAAAATTTGCGGAACTCGATCGTCTTGCCGCCGTGCGCCGGGATGTTGCGCTCCTGCCCAAACTGGTCGTGTACCAGCTGGGGTTCGGCATTGTCCAGCAGGGTTTTGTCGTAAAATGTTTTCATTTCGGCGCTCAGGGTGCTGGTGCCCGTCGTCTGGGTGCCCGCAGCCGCAAAGCGCTGGATGTCAAAATGCTGTTTCCAGTTGCAGATCATGGGTTTCCTCCTTCCTGCCCGCCTTTCAGGCAGGCCTTAAAACTCGATTCGTTCTCCGTTCGCCGCGCGCCGGATCAGCGCCATGCGCTGCTCCTTTGTCGAATGTTCCACATCAAACCTTGCCCCGCTGGCGCCGCTGGCCGCCGCGCCGTTTTCCGCCGGGCGGCCCCTGTTGGCGCTCACGCCGGCGGCCACCTTGGCGGCCACCTTCTGCGCGGTGTACTGCATTGCGCCGCCCAAAATCTCGTCCTGGTGGCGCACCTCGTAAATGGTTTTCAGCGGCACCTGCGCGCGCAAAAGCCGCACAAAGTCCGGGTCCTGCATCTCGGCGTTCAGGTCAAACGCCGGGTACTGCGCCTTCACGCCGTCGGCCTCCTGCATCAGGCGCTGGTACGCCTGGTCCATCTGCCGGCGCTGGGCAAGCTCGGCCTGCTGGCGCTGGTAACGGGCGTTCTCCCGCTCCAGCTGCTGCACCCGCATGAACTGCTTCACGTCCATGCCTGCCTCGCCCGCGGCCTCCTCGTACAGCTTCTGGTCGTCGTTCAGCGCCGCCGCAATGCCGTCGTAATCGTCGGCCTTCAGGCTGTATCGCTGGGCCAGCACGTCCATGGCGGCCTGCATCTTGCCGTTGGCTTCCTCGGCGGCCTTTGCCTTGGCAAACCTCTGGTTGATGATCTTCTGCACCCGCGCGTCAAACTCGCCCTTGTATTCGCCCTTCACCAGGGCGTCAAACTCGGCTTTCAGGTCGCGCGGCGTTTCCCCGGCAGTGGCGTCCTGCCCCGTCTGGGCCGCGTTTGGCGCGCTCTGTGCGCCCGCACCGGCCCCTTCGCCCGGCTGCCCGGCGTCGGCAGCGCTTCCGGCGGCCGCAGCCGCCCCGCCCGCAGCGCCGCCCTCGGCAAAGCGCTGGATGTCAAACTGCTGTTTCCAGTTGCAAATCATGCAAAGCCCTCGTCTTTCCGATGTGTCATTGTATCCGGCCGGGCACACGGCCCGCGTCTGCCTTTATCCTACCGCGCCGCGCGCCCCTTCCGCGCCCCCACTTGCCCCAAAACTTTCCCGCTTTAACATCTCATTCAAACGCCGTTTCCTCCACCCGCAGGCACTCCGGCCACTGCTCCGCCAGCCCCTGCAGTATCTCCGCCGCGCGCGCCACGCTTTTTGTCCCGCGCTCCCCGCGCGCCGCAATGCGGGTGCTGCCCTCGCCCTGCGCAAACGCTTCCAGCTCCCCGTTCGCGTCCAGCAGCCCCGCCAGGGTGTACAAAACACTGCTCACCGCCGCGCACACAATGTCCTGTCCCGCCGGAGCATACCCTGCGTGTCCCTCCAGGGTCAGCCGCCCCGGCTCCGCCGTCACCCGGATCATCTGGGCCGCACCGCCTCCCGGGTGCTGCGCCTGGTACGCTCCACAGAGCTGAGCTTTCCGGCCTGCCAGGCGCTGCCCTTGGCGTTTTTCTGTGCCGCGGCATACTCCTGGGCCAGCTGCTGGGCCAGATGAGTCCCTTTCACCTGGTCCACCACAGCCGCCGCCTGCATCAGCCTCTGACGCAGCTGCTGGATTTCCATCTGCTGGGTCTGCCCGTTCCGGATCATAGCCATCACCATGTCCTTGTTCTTAAAGTCCATCAGCTCCAGGCACCGCAGGGCCTGCTGGGCCATGTCGTCCCGGAAAAAGCCCATCTGGAAAAGCTGCAAGGCAAACTGGTTATACTCCATAGTCTTATAGGGATTCTCCTGCTGGGCGGAAATCTCCAGGTCAAACACCGGCACCCGGTAGGAGGTCTCCACGCCGTCGCTCATGGCCACCGGCTGTAACCCTGCATTGTCGTAGCTGGCAAATTCGCCCCCCAGCAGCCTAAACTGTCTGGGCAGCCCATAAAACTGCCGGATCAGCTCGATGCACAGCGTCACCACGTCGGAAAACGCCTCGTACCCGTCATCGATCATATTCCGGGAAAGCTTTCCGCCGGCCTCCTGCAAAGCCGCAATGGCCGTAGCCGCCGTTACGCCGGAGGCTGTGCCGCCGTTGGCCACATCCCGGTTGCCCGCCGTCTCCTTCATCTCGGCGATCTTGCTCTGCAGGATGGCCACATACACGCTGTCCAGCCCCGCCGTATGGATGGGTGCAATGGAGTCGCTTCCAAGATTTCCGTTGGTGTGAACAAAGGGCTTAGTCCAATCGGCGTACTCGCTTTCATTCACCGCGCCGTCTGCCCGGATGAAAAACCTCGGTGTCGCCGCCGCCAGGGTGTTCTTGAGAATGGCCTGGCTCATGAGGTCTATCTGCTTTTGAGGTGACTTGCACAGATCGATATATCCGTACCCACAGGGTGTCCCCTCCTCAGGAAACAGCACGTCAAATACAAATGGATATCTCCCGTGGTCATACCAGCCCCTCCTGCACATAGGCAGGCCCACCGGCACCTCCTCCAGGATTGGCTCACCATTCTCGTCCACGCCGATCTCTCTCTGCTCCGTAGGTGTCTGCCAATCGTTTTCCGTAGCGTAGAGCACCGTCTCCCCCACGAATTTACAGTACTGCAGCACCTTTCTTCCTCCGTCCATGGTGTGGTAGTACCAATCCACTACCAGCGACTTGTCAGAGGTATCCACCGTGTCATCATAGAGGAATCGGCTCACCGTGAAGCTTCCGCCGCCCAGCTTTCCCTCCAGCTGCGGATAGCTGCGCAAAAGCTGTGCATTGCTGACAAGCTCCGTGGAAAAGAAATTTTCCGAGTCCTGGATGTCCCGGACCCCCGGCTCCCAAAATAGGTTCAGCAGGTCCATTCTGCGGATGGAAATATCCCCCAATCCCCCCAGCTTTCCCGCATCCCAAAAAACGCCATAGGCGGCGCACCCGCTTTTCAGCTTGTACCACCAGGCATCTGAATAGGTCCGCTTGAACTGATTCTGCTTCAGTACCACCGGCAGAATTTTCGTCAGCTTGGAGGCCTCCGCCCGGTCTCCCTCCTCTCGGGGCAGCACCGTGGGCTCCGGATAGCAATCCATGGCGTCCGCGTGTTTGGATAGGATGCAGTTCACCAGCCATGCGCTGGCCGGCTGCGGATCGCCGGGGTTGCCCCCCTGTCCATTTTTCTCCATCTGTTGCCAGTGCCGCATTTTCCAAAACTGCTCGTTGTCGATGATGCGGCTCTCCAGGTGTGCCTTTCCCTGCTTGTATTTCTTCAGGATCTGCGCCGCCCGGCGCACCTCCTCCGCACCGATCTTCGGTTTCTGCAAAGTCATAGGCTCCATGCCGTAACCCTCCTTATCGTTCTCACCTG
>ERZ1106976.1292-NODE-1292-length-25782-cov-8.090255_pt1 | contig 25782 bp, 26 predicted proteins | sample MGYA00403687_ERZ1106976 | MGnify/ENA primary metagenome ERZ1106976 (study PRJEB35170, sample SAMEA104062446) | human gut metagenome | biome: human gut; feature: human-associated habitat; material: faeces | place: Denmark | collected 2013-02-22 ... | reverse complement strand
TGGCAAGGTGCTTCCGGAGGTTTCTCCCTTCCCTTTTGCGGGCGGGAGACCTCCGGCTCCCCGGCATCCAAAAGGAAGATCTCCGGACGCGGATGTATAAACGCATTTTATGCTTCGGCGTCTGTGATTTTCCGATTTGAGATTTGAACTGATAAGAGAAACGAGGATAAAACTATGGCACTTACAAGTGAGCAGGTCGCCGCGATCGTGCGACAGGTGTTGACCAATCTTGACGCCCCGCCTGCAGATCCCGCAGATATGAAAATTCCTGTCGGTATCTCCAACAGACATATTCATCTGACCAAGGAGGATTTGGAAACGCTGTTTGGTCCCGGCTATGAGCTGACCCCTATCAAGGATCTTTCTCAACCCGGACAATATGCCTGCAAAGAACAGTTGACGCTGATCGGTCCGTCTATGCGTCCCATTGAGGGCGTGCGCGTGCTCGGTCCGCTCCGCAAGCGCAGTCAGGTTGAAATTTCCGTGACCGATTCCTATGTACTGAAGGTCAAGCCTCCCGTACGTGAATCCGGTGATTTGGACGGTTCCGCACCGATTACCATTGTCGGTCCCAAGGGCATTCTGCAACTGAAAGAGGGTTGCATCATTGCCAACCGTCATATTCACATGAGTCCGGCAGATGCCGCAAAATTCGGCGTTCACGACGGAGAATACATCAATGTGGATGCCTTCAGCGGCACAAAACGCACCCGGTGGTATGACGTGCAGATCCGTGTCAGCAATCAATTCAGACTGGAAATGCATATTGATACCGACGATGCCAATGCAGTCGGTTTCAAAAACGGCAGTACCGTAACCGTTGTCAAGGACTGAGGTTTTACACATGATTAAAGGAAAAGTAACCGGAACAATTGTCTCCACAAACAAATTCGATTCCCTGCGCGGCTTCAAGTTTTTGGAAGTCCGCCTGATGGAGGGCACTCTTCTGACCGACAACTACATGGTTGCGGTTGACCGTACCATCAGCGCAGGAATCGGCGAAGAAGTTCTGATCGTGACAGGAAGCAGCGCGCGCGTTGCGGTCGGCGATCAGAATGCACCTGTCGATGCTGTCATCGTCGGAATTGTCGATAAAATGGCGGAATAACATTTCGTCTCACTATTCTATCTGAAAGGATCCGATCCGAATTATGCCCGGACTTGAATTAAAAAGTATTTTACAAAAACAAGGCGTTGTCGGCGCAGGTGGAGCGGGATTTCCCTCCTATGCAAAACTGACATCAGGCGCCGACCTGCTTGTTATTAACTGCATTGAATGCGAGCCGCTTATGTACACGGACTATATGTTGGTTCAGCGAAACCTGGACCGTGTGGTCGAAGGCGCACGCGCGGTTATGGAGTTCACCAGCATCAAAAATGCCATCCTTGCGATCAAGGCATACCGTGCCATGACGCTGGGACTTGCGGACAATCAGGAGCTTGCTCCCGGTGTTCATGTCAAGACCGTTCCCAACATCTACCCGATGGGTGATGAGATCAACCTGATTTATCAGGTTTCCGGTCGTTTGATCAAGCCGGGCAATCTGCCCATTACGCAGGGAGTTATCGTATACAACGTTGAAACCGTTTTCAATATGAGCGCCGCAATCCGGCAGGACAAACCCGTCATTGAAAAGTGGTTGACCATCGGCGGAGACATTCCGGAAGCCTACGTAGTACGCGTACCGATCGGCATGCGGATCAGTGATGTGCTTGCGGCAATGAAGGTACAGCTGCGACCGCATCATGTGATGTTTGACGGTGGTCCCGCAATGGGCACTCTCAAAAATCCGCAATCAGACGTGGTTGTCAAAACAACCAATGCGTTGATTTTGGTCCCGGATGACATTCCCGCCGTTGTCAACAAAGAGCGCTCTGCCTCGCAGATCCTCAGTCTTGCATCCTCTGCCTGCTGCCAGTGCACGCGTTGCACCGATCTGTGCCCGCGTCACCTGTTGGGATACCCGCTGGAGCCGCACAAAATGGTGCGTTCCACACTGAGTGCAGCACAGGCAGATCCCGAACTGATCCGTTCCGCAAGTCTGTGCTGCGGCTGTGACATCTGCGGCACGTTCGCTTGCTGTCAGGGCATTTCGCCGATGATGGTCATCAAGGAATATAAGAAGATTCTGGCGAAGAACAAGATGAAGTACGTTGCTTCAGCCGATGAGGTCTTTACACCCAGCCCGGAGCGCGACGGCAGAATGTTGGTTTCTCAGCGTTGGAAAGAAGTATTGGGCGTTGCACGCTTCGACAAGCATCCCACCTTTGTTTCGGATAAGCTGGTTGCAAAGCAGGTTGAGATCCGGATGCAGCAGCACATCGGCGCACCGTCTGTTCCCTGCGTCAATGTGGGCGATACGGTAGAAGAAGGGCAGATGATTGCCGGCGCCGGAAACGGTCTTTCCGTTCCGCAGTACGCCTCCATCTCCGGAAAAGTGACATTTGTAGACGCACAGAAAATTGTAATTGAAGCATAAATCAGCGGCAATGCCGCACGATGGATTGAGGTAAAATATGTATCAGGCAGTAGGCGTTATAGAATTAAAGAGTATTGCAAAAGGCATTGAGGCAACCGATGCGGCTCTGAAAAGCGCGGGAATCAGTCTGGTTTCCGCACATCCGGCTTGCCCCGGCAAATTTGAAATGATTCTGACCGGTGCCATCGCCGATGTAACGGCGGCGGTCGAGCATGTCAAATCCCGTTTCGACCAGAAGCTGATCGATTCCTCCGTGATGGGACGGATCGATGAGCAGGTGGTTGTGGCGCTCTTTGGCACCAATGCCCCCAAAAAGGAAGGCAGTTTGGGAATCATAGAAACCTTCTCCGCAGCAAGTGTCATCAAAGCCGCAGATATTGCGGTCAAAACGGCAAAGGTTTCCATTTATGAGTTGCGTGTATCCCGCGGTATGGGCGGAAAGGGCGTTGTTCTTCTGACCGGCGACGTGGGAGATGTGACTGCCGCAGTTGAGGCAGGCGCACAGTATGCAAAGGATCAGGGACTGTTCGGTCAGTCCGCTGTGATTCCCGCACCGCATGCGGAGTTGTGGGAACAAATCTGATAACAAAGGTAGGCATCTGATATGGGTGAAATAAAGTTTGAATTGCCGAAGAGTCCCCGTATTCCCCGGTTGGTTTCTCATTTATTTGCCAAAATGCCGGAAATCGAGGCGGATCGCGCAGAGCTGATTACGGAGAGCTACCGTCAGACGGAGGATCTTCCCATCATCAAGCGCCGCAGCGCGGCATTCCGCCATATTCTTGAAAATATTCCGATCGTCATCCGCCCGGATGAATTGATCGTCGGTTCCAATACCATCTCACCGCGCAGTTGCCAAACATTCCCGGAGTATTCCTATGAATGGCTGGAAAAAGAGTATGACACGGTTGCCACCCGCGAAGCGGATCCGTTCTATATTGCTCCCGAAACGGTAGAGCGTCTGAAGAAAGTGTACCCCTACTGGAAGGGCAAAACCTGTTCGGATCTTGCGGCACAGTTCATGGATCCGGACGTGTTGGATGTATTTTTACACCATGGCATGTTTACGGTCGGCAACTACTTTTATAACGGCATCGGTCATGTCTGTGTAGACTATGGCAAGGTGCTTGCAATCGGTTATGAAGGATTTATCCGGGAAGCCAAGGAAAAGCTCTCTGCGTTGTGTCTGACAGACGGCTCCTATATCCGCAAAAAGCAGTTTTTGGAAGCAGTGATTGAAAGCTGCGAAGCCGTGATCGGGTATGCGCACCGTTATGCCGCACTTGCAAAAAAAGAGGCGGACGCCTGCACCGATCCGGTGCGTAAGGAAGAACTGCTGCACATTGCGGAAAACTGCACGCAGGTTCCCGCCAAGGGTGCGCGCAATTTCTGGGAGGCATGCCAGTCTTTCTGGTTTATCCAACAGCTTCTGCAGTGTGAATCCAGCGGTCACTCCATTTCCCCGGGGCGTTTTGACCAGTATATGTACCCGTATTTCAAGGCGGATCTCGACGCAGGTCGGATCACGCACGAAGCGGCGCAGGAATTACTGGATTGCATCTGGGTCAAATTCAATGATCTCAACAAGGTGCGTGACGCAGCCTCGGCAGAGGGCTTTGCCGGGTATTCTCTGTTCCAGAACCTGATTGTGGGCGGTCAGAACGAGGACGGCGAGGATGTCACCAACGACCTTTCCTATATGTGCATGGAAGCAACCGTTCATGTGGCGCTTCCAATGCCTTCCCTGTCTATCCGTGTTTGGAATCTGACACCGCATGATCTGCTGATCAAAGCCGCCGCCGTCACCCGCGAAGGACACGGCGTACCGGCTTACTACAATGACGAGGTCATTATTCCGGCACTGATGTCCCGCGGCGCCTCTCTTGCAGAGGCACGTTCCTACTGCATCATCGGTTGCGTAGAACCGCAGGTTCCGCACCGCACGGACGGTTGGCATGACGCAGCATTCTTCAATATGTGCCGCCCGCTTGAGATGGTCTTCTCTCAGGGAGTGGACCAGGGCAAGCAGATCGGTCCCCGTACCAAGGACGTCACCGAAATGACTTCTTTTGAGGAGTTTTTCGATGCCTATAAAGAGCAGGAACTGCATTTTATCCGCATGATGGTCAACGCCGACAATGCAGTCGATATGGCACATGCAATTCGTTGCCCGTTGCCCTTCCAATCCTGCATGGTGGATGATTGCATGGAACGCGGTCTGGCAATGCAGGAAGGCGGCGCGGTGTACAACTTCACCGGTCCGCAGGGCTTTGGCATTGCCAACGTCACGGACTCTCTGAATGCAATCCGCACGCTCGTTTTTGAGCGGAAAGCCGTTTCCATGGCAGAGTACAAGCAGGCACTCGCCGACAACTTCGGCAAGGGCTACATTCCCAAGAAGGCAGAAGAACTGACCACACAGGTGGCACAGGCAGTTGCCGCCGCTGGTGGTGAAGTGACCGCGGATACCGTGCGCAATCTCTACAACACCTTCTCTTCCGGCGAACTGGTCTCCCCCGAAAAGCGCGCACGCTACGATGAAATTCTGACCATGATCAACGAATTACCGAAATACGGCAACGATCTGCCGGAAATCGATCATTTTGCACGTGAAGTCGGCGAAACCTACACGGCTCCCCTGCCGCAGTTCCGCAATCCGCGCGGCGGCATTTTCCAAGCGGGTCTTTACCCGGTTTCCGCGAATGTACCTCTTGGCTATCAGACCGGCGCTACACCGGACGGCAGACTTGCCTTTACCCCCATCGCAGACGGTGTGGGACCGATGTCCGGCAGAGATACGCTGGGTCCGACGGCAACCGCAAACTCGGTCGCCCGTCTGAATCACGCTGACGCTTCCAACGGCACGCTGTTCAACCAGAAATTCCATCCCTCGGCACTTGCCGGTGCACAGGGACTGGAAAAATTTGCAGCATACCTGCACGGGTTCTTTGACCAGAAGGGCATGCACGCGCAATATAACGTTGTTTCCAGAGAAACGCTTCTGGATGCGCAAAAGCACCCCGAAAACTACAGAAATCTTGTGGTCCGCGTTGCCGGATACAGTGCGCTCTTCACGACGCTGTCCCGCTCTTTGCAGGATGATATCATCAACCGTACCACGCAGGAAGGCTTCTGAACCTTTGCGGCATCACCGCGCAATCGCACATTGGATTGACGCGGTGAAGCCTTTATCAAAATCAACAATCAGGAAAGGAGAAGGGCGATGGCAGAAAGCTATTACGACAGAACAGGACGTATTTTTGACATTCAGCGCTACTCCATTCACGACGGACCCGGTATCCGCACCATTGTCTTTCTGAAAGGCTGTTATCTGCGCTGCAGATGGTGCTGTAATCCGGAGTCCCAGGAATACGGAATCCAGTCCCTGACTCTTGCCGGAAAGACAAAAACGGTCGGTCGGGATGTCAGCGTGCGTGAACTGTTGCCGGAAATCTGCAAAGACCGGATTTACTTTACACGCAGCGGCGGCGGTATCACCCTTTCCGGCGGGGAGTGCATGGCGCAGCCGGAGTTTGCGGAAGCATTGCTCCGTGCCATTCACGACGATGGTATCAACACTGCCATTGAAACAACCGCCTACGCAAAGCGTGAGGTTGTAGAGGCAATCATTCCGCACGTGGATCATATCATGATGGACATCAAGCATATGGATCCGGAGAAGCACAAGGCGTATACCGGTGTTTCCAATGAACTGATTCTCTCCAACGCGCGTTTTATCGCGGAGAATGCAGCGCATCTGATTATACGCGTTCCCACCATTCCGACATTCAACGCAACACCGGAAGAAATCCGTGCGATTGCCGCTTTTGCGGATTCCCTGCCGCATGTCACCGAGCTTCATCTGCTTCCCTACCATCGGTTGGGATCGGATAAGTATGCGGGACTGGGCAGAAATTACACTCTGGAGGATCTGGTGCCTCCGACCAATGAACAAATGCAAGAATTGGTGCATGCGGCGCAGAGCGTCAGCCGGCTGCATGTGCAGATAGGAGGGTAATCTCTTGTCAGATATTCCGAACCAAAACAACCAATTTGAAATGCAGGATAAGATGCGCATTGTCCAGGAGTTGGTTCCCGGACGGCAGATTACCATTGCACATATCATTGCAAACCCGGATCCGGTACTGTACCAGAAGCTGGGTCTTGATCCGAAGCTGGATTATTCCCACGCCGCGATCGGTGTTCTGACCATCAGTCCGGCGGAAACTGCCGTTATTACGGCGGATATTGCCATGAAGTCCTCCAATGTGGATCTGGGCTTTGTGGACCGTTTTTCCGGAACGCTGATCATCACCGGGCGCGTATCCGAAGTAGAAACCGCGTTCGGCGCGATTGCAACCTATTTTCAAAACGTGTTGCATTTCTCGGTCTGTGACGTGACCAAGACCTGATCTCTATGAAGAAACTGATTCTGACCGGTCGGGTTGCGGCGGGAAAGACCACGCTCACCCAGGCACTCAAGGGAGAGCAGCTGCATTACTGTAAAACGCAGTATATCAATTATTACGACACAATCATTGATACCCCCGGAGAATATACAGAAATCCGTACATTGGGCGCCGCATTGGCGCTCTATGCGTATGAGGCGGATATTGTGGGAATTGTGATCAGCGCAAACGAGCCGTTCTGCGTTTTTTCACCGAACATCACCTGTATGGTCAATCGGGAAGTGATCGGCATTGTCACGGGCATCGACAAGCCGGATGCCAATGTGCCGCAGGTCACCAGATGGCTCCGGTTGTGCGGGTGCGAGAAAATTTTCTACATCAGTTCTTACACCGGTGAGGGCTTGGAAGACATCATTGCATATCTGCGGGAGCCAAGCGATCAGCCGGACGCACGTCCGGTGTAATTGCCGACAAAACAGAAAAGAAAGGAAAATAGACAGATGAGTAAAACAAAAGTGATCTGCTTTGCCAATAACAAAGGCGGGAGCGGAAAATCCACCACCTGTTCCAACGTCGGTTACTGCATCAGCGCAAGCGGCAAGCGCGTCCTGCTTCTGGACGGTGATATGCAGATGAATCTGACGCTTTCCTTCTTTGACGAAGACACCTCGCTGGAATTTGCAAAAAGCGGGCAAAACCTGTATACCGCGCTCTGCCGGCAGGCGGATCTGACGCCTTACATTCAGCACACCGCTTACGAGGGGTTGGATATTGTGCCCTCCTCGACACTGATGAGCGGCATTGAGTTTGAGCTGTTCACAAAATGGCAGCGCGAATTTATTCTCCGGCGGATTCTGAAGAACACTTTGGACAGCGAAAGCTACGATTACATCCTGATTGATTCCCCGCCGACGCTCGGCTGTTGGGTAATGAACATCATGTGTGCGTCTGATTTTTTGCTCGTACCGGTGGAAGCAACCCCCTGGGGACTTTTCGGGCTGGCAAATATGTTTGAATTCTACGAACAGGTCAAACAGATTGCACCGGATTTGAATCTGATGGGCATTGCCATCACCAAAGCCAACGAACGCAAAAATTATTTCAAGCAGACGGTGGAAACGCTGGAGCAGTTGGACGGCGTCCGCCTGTTCAATACCTTTATCCGCGTCGACAGCACCGTGGAATGGGCGCAGGATAACTCAAAGCCGGTCGCGGTTTATAAGAAAAGCAGCCGCGCCGCACAGGAATATACAGAAATGGCAAAGGAGGTCATGGACTATGCCGGTCGGTAAATCAAGCATTAAGCGTGCCGCAAAGGTCACGCAAACACCCGAGGATGCGCAGAAAAAGAAACCCGAGACGGTAGTACAACCGTCAGAAGCAACACAGGCAAAGGAGCAGACAGCAGTCACAGAGCATGTGATTGCCAATATCTCTCCGGAGGTTGTGGAACGGGTGGTCGGGGACCCGAAAAAGAAAGAGGATGTCAATCATCCGAAGGACGGAAAGGTTTCCATCCTGACGCCCATGCCCGATTATCTGCTGTAAAACCGTAAAAGAGATGACCGCCGCGGCTGAAACGCAAAGACACAGCCGCGGCGGTTCTGTTTCCCCTTGGTTATTGACAAACCGGGTGGACTGTGCTATGATAAAGGAGAAGAAATCTTACACAGAAAAGGAGTGTTTCAGAATGAAAGTCAGTCAGCTTCCTTATGAGCGGTACACACTGGAGGAAGGCAAAAAATGCTATGAACAGGTCAAAGACCTGATTGTCCATGCGAAGAGTGTGGACGACCTGCTTGCGGCACGCAAAAAGATGCTTGCAATGGTCACGGAATATGCAACCGCCGCCTCGCTTTCCAATTGCCGTTTCACGCTGAATACCAAAGATACCTTCTATCAGGCAGAAGTGGCATACTACGATGAGGTCGGTCCTCTGTTCCAGGAAATGACGGTTGAATACGGCACCCTGTTATTGGATTCGCCCTTCCGCAAAGAGCTTGAAAAACACATCAATCCCCGGGTGCTGACTTCCTACAGCATTGCCAAAAAGGCATTCTCCCCTGCGATTATCGAGGAACTGCAACAGGAAAATGCCATTGTCACCGAATACTCCACCTTCATGTCCGGCATGGTTTTCCACTACGAGGGAGAAGATATGCCGCTGTCGGTTCTGCGCGGCAAGCTGGAAGATGAAGACCGCGAGGTGCGCCGCAAGGCATGCGAGGCAATCGGCAGGGGTCTGGAAGCCAATGCGGACAAGTTGGACGATATTTACGACCGCCTGGTAAAGATCCGTGACACCATGGCAAAAAAGATGGGATACCGGAATTTCATTGAGCTGGGCTACTACCGCATGGGCAGAATGGACTATGATGCGGATATGGTTGCCAATTTCCGCGACAATGTCAGGGAGTCGCTTGTTCCTTGCGTCCGGAAACTGAAGGAAGCGATCGGAAAAGAGCTTGGAATCAATTCCATTATGTTCTACGACGATGCCATTTATCAATCCGGTGCAACGCCGCGTCCGATTCTGGACAAGGACGGCATTTTCGCCGCCGCGCAGGAAATGTACGACAGTATGAATCCCGAAGTCGGTGCATTTATGCGTTCCATGCAGGAAAATGAAGCTTTCGATGTGGAAGCCCGTGACGGAAAATGGGGCGGCGGCTATTGCACTGCCTTCCCCAAATACAAGCAGCCCTTCATTCTCGCCAATTTCAACGGCTCTTCGGGCGACGTGGATGTCATGACCCATGAATTCGGACACGCGCTTGCCGCGCACTTCGTCTTTGAACAGGGCGATCAGGAATTGGACGTGGGCGGCATGGAAACCGCGGAATGCCATTCCATGAGCATGGAATTTTTCTCATGGAAATATATGGACAAATTCTTCGGAAAAGATGCGCCGCGTTACCGTAAACGCCACCTGCTGGACGCACTCAGCTTTATTCCCTACGGTGTAATTGTGGATGAATTCCAGCACCGTGTTTATGAAAAGCCGGAGATGACACCCGCCGAGCGCAAACAAATGTATCAGGAACTGGAAGCCAAATACCGCCCCTATATGCACTGGGAAGGAATCCCCTATCTGGAACAGGGCACACGTTGGCAGTACCAGATGCACATTTATGAGAGCCCCTTCTACTACATAGACTACTGTCTTGCACAGACGGTCGCCATCAACTTCCTGCTTGCCTCGCAGAAAGATTACAAGGACGCCTTTGAACGCTATCTGCAGTTTGCACGCACAGGCGGTCAGAAGGCATTCGGGCAATTGATCGATGACGCGCATCTTCCCTCCCCCTTCCGTGAAGGCTCCCTTGCCACAATGGCAAAAGAGGTATTGGCGCTGGTCGAGACCCTGTAAAAAGCAAAAAATACCGCATCCAGTGTCCCCAATGGACATTGGATGCGGTTTTGTTTTGTCCGTCGGCAGTCCGGCGCGGATTACGGAGGATTACTCCTCTGTATGCTCCTGCGCCGCTGTCTCCTCATTTCCGTCTTTTTCGTCGTCCGTCGTTTCCGGCGCATTCTCCGGAATTGCTTCCGCACCGGCATCCGCGGGATCCGGCTCCTTTTTGGGCACAAACAGCTTCCGTACCATCCGGTAGGCAACATAACCCACGGCACCGACCGCAATCACGACCGCGGCAACAGCACCGTATCCGTGCTTCCCTTTGGACTGCGTTTTCGCTTTTTCCTTCACATCGGTTGTCTGTTTGTTTGTCTGTTTTTCTTTACGCATCATGCGCACCTCTTTTCTTGGGAGAGATCCCCCGATTCCGGACGGACCTCAGTTTTCTTTTTTCTTTTTGAGCATCACACCGCAGAGTGTCACCGTTGCAACCAATGCAACAGAACCGCTTACAACGGAGCCGCACCCCTTCTCGTCGGTATTATTGTCTGCTGTCGTGTTCTCCGACTTGCCCTCATCCGCAACGGTTGTCGCTGCCGTGGTCGGTTTCTCGTTTTTGGTGTTGTCTGCCTTGGTATCCGTTGTGGGAACCTCTTTACCCATATATGCGTATGCCTCGCTTTCGGATCCGAAGAAGGCAATGGCACCCAGTGTCAGACTTGCATTTTCCGCATTTTCAATACCGGTTGCCCAGTCAAAACGCATGTTCTTGATCTTCTTCTGCTCCAACCACATATCGTCGTCCGTAAAGTCGAACAGAATATACTGCCAATTGCCGTCTGCCGTGTAAGTTTCCTGAACGCTGGCAGCGGTTCCGCAATAGAACAGCTCAAACTCGCCGTTGGTTCCTTCCGCTTTCACCTTCAGCACAATAAAGGAGACCTTCTTCGGGTCAATCTTTTCCACGACCACTCCCTTTGCATAGTTGATCGGATTGAATGTCACATAAGGATCAACCGGTTCGCCGGGCACATAAGTAAATTTCACACCGTCCTCAGTATAGCTGATTCCGGTCTGGTTGGGACCGGTCAGAGCGCTTTTCACGTCATCTTCCACCCAGTAATCGTAAATATAATCCTTTTCGATCTTGGGAGATCCGTCGCCGGTGGTTTCCCCGCCTTCTTCCGGAACATCGCCGGGCAGGCCATCCACATAGCTATTGTGGGAGTTCAGTTCCTGTGTTTTTGCATTCTGATCGGTGGTAATATCGGTCAGCGTAAAGATATCGGTTCCGTCATTGGTGTTGCACCACTCCGCGGAGCAATAACCGTAATACTGTCCGTCGTCCTGATCCATGTCCAGGATGACAAGAGCAAGCTTCATCTCCGTTCCCTTGTGAGGCGTATATTCACCGCCGAAGCCGTGATCATGACACTGCTGGAAAACATCCCATGTCATTTTCCACTCCATGGTATAACCGGTATATTCGTTCACGTCATACTCGGATGCCATAGTAAACAGTTCGGATACATTGCGTTGAAAATGGAAATGCTCATATGCCGCGCAGGTATCGGCATTGTCACTCGTAAAGGGAGAAAAATCATAGAACATGACGTTGTTGCCGTCTCCGTTGCCACTATCCGTACAGGTAGGGGCATAGAAGGCAAGCTGAATCCCCTCACCGGTATTCAGCGGATCCGTCGAAGCCGGCTGTTTTGAAGGATAATACTTATCAATGATACGGACGGCAAAATAAATTGCCTCGTTATCCCACATTATATAGAAGGCGGAGCCTTCCTGAATGGCAGGATTACCGTCATCATCGGCGGCATAATCATTGACAACCCAGTTAAAGGAATCCGGTCCAGCCCAGACGCGCAGTGCGCCGTCCCACTCGCCTTCGGAAAGCTGACCGTCAATGGATGGTGCCTTTGTTGCTTTCGGGATACTGTACGCATCGATTGTGTTGTCCGCAAACGCATCCATTGCCGCAAAGCAACAGATCATCAGCACGAGCATGACCAGGGTAGCAAAAATCTTTTTCATATCATTTCTCCTTCATATAAATTTGTCTGTTTATTCATAATACCACATTTTTACATGAATTGCAAGTCGTTTTTGTGATATTTTTCAATTTTTCTGTTTTTTGCACGCAGGGCTTCCAATCCGGCAGGTTCTTTGGTATAATAAACAGAGAAAGAAGGTGCGAATTGTGACCTATGAACAAATCCGGGCGCGTTTGCGTGCCTGCGGCATCCCGGATGCGGCAGAAGAGGCACGGCTGTTGTTCTGTCATTACGCCGGATGCAGGCGGGAGGAGCTTTTCGCCTCGCCTCATACGGACTGTGACGCCGAGGCTCTGATTGACGCGGTGAAACGCCGCTGTGCGCACGAACCGCTTCAGTACATTCTGACCGAATGGCACTTCTGTGATCTCCCCTTCTCGGTTTCACCCGATTGCCTGATTCCGCGTTACGACACGGAAATTCTGGTGCAAACCGCCATGTCCCGGTTGCCGTCGGACGCTTATTTTGCCGATCTTTGTACCGGGAGCGGCTGTATTGCCGTCACCCTTCTGCACCGTTTTCCGGGCGCGCGGGCACTGGCAACCGACATCAGCGACGCAACCTGTGCGATTGCACAAAAGAACGCACAACGCAACGGCGTCAGCGACCGGATCCGATTTTTGCGCGCGGATTTCTTTGACGGGGTTCTGCCCGTACCGGATGCCTCTTTGGACGCAATTCTGGCAAATCCGCCCTATATTCCCTCCGATGTCATTCCCACACTTGCCCCCGAGGTGCAAAAAGAACCGCACCGTGCACTGGACGGGGGGACGGACGGTCTGGATTTTTACCGGGCGTTTCTGCCGCTTTACGCAAAATATCTGAAGCCGGACGGTTTTGCCGCTTTGGAAATCGGGTACGATCAGGGTGATGCACTGCGGCAGATCAGCCGCGGGGCAGGTTTTTCCTGCGAAATCGTGCGCGACCTCGACGGTCATGACCGGGTGGCACTCTTGCGCCCGTGAACCCTTTCGTTCTCTGTGGCATACACTGATTCCGATCCCTTTATTCTATTTCCGAGGAGAACATAAAATGAAAATTGTTGTACTTGCCGGCGGTTTTTCACCGGAACGCGACGTATCCCTGACATCCGGCAGTCTGATTGCCAATGCGCTGATCCGTAAGGGGCACCGCGTCTGTCTTTTGGATGCCTTTTTGGGAAAACCGTTGACCGAATCGGAACGCAGCCATCCCGATTCCCTTTTTTCGGCGCAGGAGCTTCCCCTGCACCACGTCGGCGAAAATCCGCCCGATCTAGATGCGTTGCGCCACGAACATCCTGATCTTCTGGGCGAAAACGTTCTGTTTCTCTGCCGCGCCGCCGATCTGGTATTCATCGGACTGCACGGCGCCATGGGCGAAAACGGACAATTGCAGGCAACGCTGGAAATCTACGGCATCCCCTACACGGGATCGGACTATGTCGGCAGTCTGCTTGCCATGGACAAAGATCTGTCCAAGCAACTCTTAGCCCGCGCCGGCATCCGCACGCCGGACTGGCTTTATTTTACCGACCGCATTCCGCCAAAAGAGGAAATTCTCGCACGTATCGGGCTCCCCTGTGTCGTCAAGCCCTGCGCCTGCGGCTCCAGCGTCGGGGTTACCATGGTGCATACGGAATCCGAACTGCACAAAGCACTGGCGCTGGCAGAGGTGTACGGCAACGGCGTTCTGATTGAAAAAATGATCGCCGGGCGCGAAATCACGGTCGGAATTCTCGACCGACAGGCGCTCCCTGCCATTGAGATCATTCCGCGCACGGGATTTTACGATTACGCAAACAAATATCAGGCAGGCAGAACCACCGAACTCTGCCCCGCGCCTCTGACACCCAAACAGGCATCCGATGCCGCCGCCATTTCCCTTTCCGCATTTGAGGTGCTCCGTCTGCGCGGCTATGCGCGTTTTGACTACATCATGGACGCGGACGGTGTCTTTTGGTGCCTGGAAGCCAATACCCTGCCCGGCATGACTCCCACCAGCCTGCTCCCCCAAATGGCAGCGGCGGCGAGAACGGATTATGACACCCTATGCGAAAAGATCGCCCTGCTTGCACAACGGGGGAAATAAAAAATTTTAATTAGGGAAGGACAAGGACATGAAAAACGGAAAACTCGGCTACGGAGTACTGGGGCTTGGAATCGGCATGGCGCACGCAGATGCCGCGCACGCCTCGGAAAATGCGGAATTGGTCGCGGTCTGCGATATTGACGCCGGTCGCCTGGACGACCTGCACCGGAAATATCCGGAGGTTACCCTTTACCGCGATGCAAAGGCGCTGTTTGCCGATCCGGCAGTTGACATCATCAGCATCTGCCTGCCCAGCGGCATGCACGGGGACTATGCCGTGCGCGCCATGGACGCGGGAAAACATGTGTTGATCGAAAAACCGATCGAACTCTCCCCGGAACGCGCGCAGTGCATTCTCGATGCGTGTGCACGCACCCAAAAGAAAGCGGGTGTGGTTTTCCAGAACCGCTTCAACTTTGACATGAACCCCATCCGGGATGCCGTCAAAAGCGGCAGGCTCGGAAATATTGCACTTGCTACCTTTGCCGTTAAATGGTACCGCGCACAAAAATACTATGAAAACGGCTGGCACGGCACCTGGTCCATGGACGGGGGCGGATCGCTGATGAACCAGGCGGTACATACCGTCGATCTGATGCGTTGGCTGCTCGGAAAGCCGGTTTCCGTCAGTGCGCAATACAGCATTACGGGACACGAAATCGAAACAGAGGACACAACTGCCGCCGTTGTACGGTTTGAAAGCGGCACCATCGCGACAATGGTCAGCACCACCTGCGCCTATCCGGGCATCAGTACCGAAATCGGTCTGTACGGCACCGAAGGAAGCATCGAAGCGGACGGAGATGTTCTGCGCCTGTGGAAACTCCGGGCGCAGGACGATGACAGCGACGACGAAGAGGAGGAAGAAGACGAAATGCTTCACCGCTTCGGACAGGGCAACCGCGGCTGTGCGGACCCGCACCGCCTGTTCGGACACCCGCACGTTGTGGAGGACATGATCTGCGCTGTCCGTGACGACCGCGATCCGGAGGTGACGCCGGCGGATGCGATTGAAAGCGTCCGGCTGGTCTGTGCCATTTATCGCGCCGCGCAGACCGGAGAAACAATCAGGCTCTGAGCACATCCGCCTGACCGTTCGGGAAAAGGACAAATTTTTTCAAATCCCGGCAGTTTCCTGCGACGCCGACAAAATCAGCCTCTCCAGTTCCCTTGCCGCAATACTGAGCGTTTGCTCACGCCGCTTAATGACGCGTATTTCGCGTTCAGGAAGCGGCTTTTCCGTTTGGATTACAAGAACGCCTTCTGTGCCGGACAGAAATTCCGCCGGCACAAAGCCGATACCGAGATCCGCCTTGACCATGGGCAGAATCTGGTCTGCCGTTGCCGCCTCAATCTCGGGCTGATAGCACAATCCCTGCGCGGCAAAAAAGTGCGCATACCATTCAAAGGATTTGGTTTGCTGCCCCAAGGAAATCATGGGGTAGTTCAGCAGTTCTGCAAAACCGATCCGCCCTTTGGACAGTTCCGAGAAGGCGGGACTGCATATGGCAACCTCGTGAAAATGCCGGAGGGTCACTTCCTCAATCATCGCCGAAGAGACCGTGGGGGTGGTCACCACCGCAAGGTCCGCAATGCCATTGCGAATCGCATCTATTGCCTGCGGGGTGGAATGGTTGCTGATTTTGAGTCGGATACCGGGATACATCATTCTGAATTTTTTCAGCACCGGAAGCAGGACGCAGTGCAATGCAACCTCGCTTGCCGCGACAAAAACGGAGCCCTTTTCAAGATTGCGGCTCCCGATGATTTCCGCCTCGCCCGCCTCGATGCTCTCGAACGCGATGCGGACATGCTCATACAACCGCTCCCCTTCGCACGTCAGCTTCATTCCGCGATTGTTCCGGATAAACAGCGGGCATCCCAGCTCGCTCTCAAGCGTTTTGATCGCCCTGGTCAGATTCGGCTGATTGTTCAGCAAAACCTCTGCCGCGCGGGTGATATTCCCATACTTGGCTACATAGTAAAAAATCCGGTAATAGTCGTAACTGATATACATTTTCGCACCGCCTGAAATTCATTTTTGATATGGCTGATATATAAATGAAACATTTTACATATGTCTGCAATTGGATTATACTATAGTTATACAGAAAAGTCAAGCACGGTTCTGTAATTTCTCAAAGGCAGAAAGTGACAGAAATATGAAAAACACAATCATCTGCATTGGCAGGCAGTATGGCAGCGGCGGACGTGAGATCGGCGGGAAGCTGGCAGAGCGTTTGGGCGTGCCCTGCTACGACAAATTACTGATTCAGCAAACGGCGAAAGAAGCCGGGCTGTCTGTGGAAACGGTGGCAGACGACGAGGAAAAGCCGATCGGACTGTGTGAGGTGGTATCCGGCAACCCGTTTGCGGACAGTGCTTCACTCGGCGCCACATTTTATTCCGAAAAGCAACGGGTATTTGAAGCGGAAAGCAAAACCATCCTGGAAATTGCCGCAAAAGGTCCCTGTGTGATAATCGGGCGGTGCGCATCTGCCATTCTGCGGGGCGCCGGATACGACGTCCTTTCCGTCTTTGTATATGCGGATATGGATGACCGCGCCAAGCGGATCGCGGCAAGAAACGGAATCGGGCTGAAGGCAGCCATGCACAAAGCGGAAAAAGTGGACCGGATGCGGAAGCGGTATTTCGACTTCTATGCCGACACCCCATGGGGGGAGCCGTCCAGCTATGATTTGATGATCTCCTGCAGTCGTTACGGCATCGACGGATCCGTCGATGTCATCCTGCATGCGTTTACCGACGAAAAAACGGGGGATGTGTCCCATGAATAAGGATTTAACCGTCGGAAAACCCGAGAGTGTTCTTTGCAAATTCTGCCTGCCGCTCTTCGGCAGTATCATTTTTCAGCAGCTTTACAACATTGCCGACAGTTTTGTCGCAGGAAAGTTTATCGGAGAGGGTGCGCTGGCAGCGGTCGGAAACAGCTATGAAATCACATTGATTTTCATTGCCTTTGCCTTCGGTTGCAATATCGGCTGTTCCGTACTTGCGGCGCAGTTGTTCGGCGCAAAGCGGTACAAGGATCTGAAAAGCGCCGTCTATACCGCTCTGATCTCCAGTACAGTGCTTTGCGCGATTCTGATGGCAGTCGGAATGATCTTCTGTGACGGGCTGTTACATCTCATTCAGACCCCGGACGATGTTTTTGCGGATTCCAAGCTGTACCTTGATATTTACATTCTGGGATTGCCGTTTGTCTTTCTTTACAATGTAGCAACCGGTATTTTCTCGGCTTTGGGAGACTCCCGAACGCCCTTTATCTTCCTTGCATGCTCCTCCCTTTCCAATATCGGCGTGGACATTCTGTTTGTCACCGCATTCAAAATGGGAGTCGCCGGCGTGGCATGGGCAACCTTTTTGTGTCAGGGGGTCAGTTGCGTACTTGCTCTGATCGTCGTGTTCTGCAGATTCCGTACCATCAAAACCGACGGAATGGAAGGACGTGTCCGCATCTTCTCCTGGCGATTCTTCGGCAATTTCGCCGTGATTGCCATCCCGAGTATCCTGCAGCAGAGCTTCATTTCCGTGGGCAATATTGTCATTCAAAGCATCATCAACGGGTTTGGCACGGCTGTCATGGCGGGGTACTCCGCCGCGGTCAAGCTCAACAACATGGTTATCACCTCGCTGACCACACTGGGAAACGGCATCTCCAACTTTACGGCGCAAAACCTTGGCGCGGCAAAATACGACCGCATCCGTGCGGGCTTCCGTGCGGGGCTGAAGCTGGTCTTTGCGCTTTGCCTGCCGCTGGTTCTGCTCTATGAATTTGCCGGACGGTGGTTGGTATATATCTTCCTGGACAATCCCACCGGCGCCGCTATGGACACGGGTATGCTGTTCTTGCGCATCATTTCCCCGTTCTACTTTGTCGTAGCGGCAAAACTGGTATCGGACGGCATTCTGCGCGGCGCAGGCATGATGAAAAAGTTTATGGTCGCCACTTTTACGGATCTTGTCCTGCGTGTTGCGCTTGCGGAAATCCTTTCTCAGACAGCGCTCGGCACCGTCGGCGTCTGGCTCTCCTGGCCGATCGGCTGGGGAATCGGGGCAATTATCTCCATTGTGTTCTATGCAACGACAAAATGGGGAGACAGGAGTAAAACAGTGACTGATCAAACCCTTTGACAACATACACAAAACCCGCGAAAGGCAAAAACCGATCGCGGGTTTTGTGATTGGGCAATTCCGGAGGAATCCGAAAATTCGTCCGGGACAAAGAAAAAACTACAACTGGTCTTTCCCTGGAACCCGATTGCCTTTTAACGCTTTTCGCAACCCGGTTCTGAACTTTTGATACGACGAGAGAAAGGTGGAAATCGCGATACAACAACAGTCAACCAGGAGAAGCGGTTGTGTCGCTGTTTTAAAGCCTCTGTGCCAATCAAACCTTGCATTAAATTCACTGTTATCAAGAAAACCGATGACAAAAAACACGCAAATCATTGCAAAAGGCATGATTACTGTCATCAAATAATCGAATTTATGACGTGTAGGTGAGAGAAGCCCCATCATCAGGGAAAGAAATATGGTGATTATAATTACGGTAGTGTACGTTATATGATAGCGTATACAATTACAGAGCAGCAGAACAACCGGAAACATTACAAATGGGGTGATATAATAAATCACTTTTTTCATATATCTGAGGATCCTCCGTTCATTGTTCTTTTTCAAAATGGAAAAACACGGTACGGTGAATGTAGGAGAAGAAAGAATGGTTTATCCGCCGATATTGATTATACCATATACTGCGCTTGTTTTCAAGTGAGGTTTTATACTTTTTTGACTGACGGATATCGATCTGTTTTGCAATTGGGTTGTTTGATACCATGATATTTCTACTTGTTTTGTTTACCGGCTCTTCTGAATTCTGTTCAATCCGCGCCTGTGTACCGAACGGGGCGCGCAACCGCCACCGAAAAAATTCCGTACCATACAAAAAAAATTACAGGTAACCACTTGACAAAACATCCGAGGTGTGGTATACTCTTACCTGTTTGTTAGCTTATGCTAACTAAATACCACCGATCTCTGCTTCGGCAGTGATTCTTTTTTGAACTATTAGTTAGCGATTGCTAACTAAAGTTGATATTCACAGAGAGGAAAATTTTGTATGAGTAGGCTTGCTATTCTATGCATACCGGGGAAAGCAGGACCCGAAGCGGCTGAGAAACATCTCGCCGCGGGTGCGCTGTCACGGGGTGCAACGGTCGATCGTTTTGACGAATCCATTGATCCGTCGGTTCTTGCCGGGTATGATGCCATTGCTTTCGGGTTCGGAGAAACGGCTGACCGGACAGCGTTTATTTCGCTTTTTTCGCGTTGTCTCCCGCAGATGAAGGGCAAAAAAGTTGCCCTGTTCGGAGATCTTCAGGAAAAAGAAGATTTTGCAGAGAGTCTTGTGCGTATCGGCACCTGTGCCGAGTGTCGGATGCACGCTCCTGCCCTGACCGGGGAGGACGCGGAAGCTGCCGGCGCCGCGCTGGTACAGAAAAAAGAACCGCGTCCCGATCTTGCCGGTACGGTACCGATCATCTTTTCGACAATCACGGGAAACGCCTATAAGCTCGCCGTCGCGGCGGCAGAGGCGGTGCCGGACCGCGTCGGGCCCTACAACATCCGTTACATCACGGACGAGGTCATCGACAAATTCGATACCTTCGTGCTCTCCTATTGGTGCAACCACGGGACGGCTGACGATGATACCATTGATCTGATCTCCCGTATGTACGGCAAGAAGCTGATTGTCATCGGCTCGCTGGGCGTTGCGACCGACACGGCACACGCCGCCAAGGTCTGCGAAAATGTGATCGCACTCGCATCGGCACACAACACCCTGCTTGGGCACTACCTCTGCCGCGGCAGCATTGATCTGCACCGCACCCTCGCACGGACACGGATTCCGGAGGGACAGAAGGGGCATCTTTCCATGGAGCGGTTTGAAAAGCAGAAGCAGTCGCTCGGTCATCCGAACGCCGAAGAGCTTGACGGTGCACGTCGCGCGGTTGCGGAATTTCTCCAAAAAGCATGAGCAAACAGGCTGTTTCCAAGCATCCTGCCGCAAGCGGCGCGCCGGGCGGCAATACTTCCCAAAAAAGGCGCGCGTCTAAAATTCTGATTATTATCGCGTTCGGCATCCTGTCTGTGCTGTCGGTTCTGGTGTGTACCGGAATCGGCAGTGTCAGGATTCCGATTCCGGATGTCGCAAAGGCGCTGTTTGTCAAGGATGAAAGCATGGCGCGTCTGCTGGTCTGGAATCTGCGCTTCCCGCGCGTGCTGGTCGGCGGATTGGTCGGCGTTTGTCTTTCGCTTTCCGGCTGCATTCTGCAGGGCGTCATGCGCAACACAATGGCATCCCCTTCCACCATCGGCGTCACAGGAGGCGCAAGCTTTATCGGATACCTGACACTGGTCGCTTTTCCCACTTACGCTTACCTGCTCCCGGTCGGTTCCATCCTGGGCGCATTCGTCACAACCATGCTGATCTATGCGTTGGCATACCAGAAAGGGGTTTCGCCGGTCAAAATGATTCTGTCCGGCATGGCGGTGTCCGCACTGTTCAGCGCATTCAACGACATCATCAAAACCTTTTTTGCCGAATCGCTCGGCAACGCCTCCGGCTTTCTGGTCGGCGGGCTGAACGGTGTGGGTTGGGAAAGCTTCCGCATGATTCTTCCCTACGCCGCGGTCGGCATCTTCATCTGCGCCTTTCTTCCCTCCCGGATGAACATTCTCATGCTGGGCGACGAAACGGCAAATGCACTGGGGTTGCGCACCGAGGTCTTCCGCTTTTTCCTGATTGCGGTCTCCTCCCTTCTGGCAGGCGCGGCAATCGCCGTCGCTGGACTGATCAGCTTTGTGGGACTTGTGGTGCCGCATATCGCACGGCTTCTGGTCGGGTCGGACTACAAGTATCTTTTCCCGGCATCCGCACTGCTCGGATTCTCCCTGGTCTGCATTTGCGACACGGTGGGACGTGTGATCCTCCCGCCGGGTGAAGTGCCGGTCAGCATTATTCTTTCGTTTATCGGCGCACCGTTCTTTCTGTATCTGTTGCGCACACGGGAAGGAAAGAAGGGGTGACGGAGATGACGGAAATGTATTTCGGATTTCGCAACATTTGCGTGGAGTATGGCAAAAAGGAAGTCCTGCGCGGACTGACGCTGGATATTCCGCGTGGGAAAGTCGTCACGCTGATCGGTCAGAACGGGTGCGGAAAATCCACTCTGCTCAAGACCGTTTCCAAGGCGGTGACACCGAGGCAGGGTGAGGTGGTATTTCTTGATCGAAAGCTCTGCGCCTACCCGCCCAGACGGCTTGCACAAAAAATCGCTTACCTCGCACAGGTACATGAATCTCCCCCTGACATTGACGTGCGCACACTGGTTTCCTACGGCAGATTTCCGTATTCGCGCTTCGGGCGCGGAATGACCGCTGAGGACAGCCGAATCATTGACCGTGCGCTGTCGCTGACCGGTCTCACGGATTTGTCCGACCGCATTCTTTCCACGCTTTCCGGCGGCGAACGCCAGCGTGCATGGATTGCCATGACCATTGCGCAGGAACCGGAAATTCTGATTCTGGACGAACCGACCACCTATCTGGATGTAAGTTACCAGGTGGAGGTTTTGGAACTGATACGACGGCTCAACCGTGAGCTTGGCATTACCATTGTCATGGTACTGCACGACATCAATCTTGCCGCCCGTTATTCGGACTGTCTGGCGGCGATTCGGGGCGGTGTTCTCTTTGCGGCGGGAACACCGGACGAGATGGTGACAGAGAAAAATCTGCACGACATCTTTGAAATTGAAGCCGCTGTTTACAAAGACCCGATCCACGGGTGCCCGTATTTTATCCCCCAAAGGACAACCTTTGGCATAAAATAAAAGGCGACACTGCGCCATTCACACCGCTCTACAGCGTCGCGCATTACACCGTTGAAATGACGCGGTGAAGCCTAAAGCAATCTCAAACCATATGGAGGAAAAAAACAATGAAAAGAATCTTTGCCCTGTTTCTCTGCCTCTGCCTTTTGGCAGGTGCGCTTATCGCCTGTGCGGTGAAAGGCCCCGACTCCGCGGAAGATACGACGACCGCGAACACAAACGGTGAGAACACAACAGCGAATGCCGATACCAAAGGCAATGGCACTTCCGACGATACCGAACACGGCGACGTAACGGACGCCGCATCCACGGACAGAGAGGATATCACAACCCCATCTGATCCTGCAGACGACGAAAATGCTGCGCTCAAAGCTGCACTGCGTGCGGAATTCCTGAAGGCAGCGGATGAGGTCATCGTCAATGAAGACTCCGTCACGTTCAAGGATGCAACCTCGACGGACGGCTCTACCCTGACCATCAAGAAAAACCCCGGCAAGGTGCTCAACCTTTATGCAAGCTTCACCACGCTTTGGTACGAGGCAGGCGGTTCGGTCATCGGTTGTATCGGTGGTAACAGTTCTAAGGAGCTGTATCAGGAATACATCGGCAGAGATATTACGGCTGACGCGGGTATGACCGTTGTTGCAACCTCATCGTCCGGCAAAAAGTGGGATGTGGAAACCGTAATCGCGCTCAACCCCGATCTGATCATCTGTTCCACTGCAATGAGCGGTTACTCCACCATTGAAAAACCCGCAAAGGCTGCCGGAATCCCCGTGATCGCAGTCAGCTACGATGATTTTTCGGACTATCTGAAATGGTTCAAGGTCTTCTGCAACCTTTCCGGTCATGCCGAACTGTGGGACAGCATCGCTATGAAATCACTGGAAGATGTTATCAATGTTCTCTGTGAGATTCCGGATGAAAATGCACCGCGCGTATTCAGCATGTTTGCCAGCGCAAAGGATCTGCAAGCCAACACCTCTGCCACCGTCGTCGGCGGAATGGTAACGGCAATGAAAGCAAAAAACATTGTTGACGATTGGGACAACGCAAGCGGCGCAGAGCGGTTGGAAATCAACCTGGAAACCGTGTTTGCGGCAAACCCGGACATTATTATCATTCAGTGCCATGCCGGCACAGACGCGGCAAAAGCACAGGTAGAAGAAATTTACGGCAATAACCCCGTTTGGCAGTCCCTGAACGCGGTCAAGAACGGCAAGGTCTTCTATCTGGAAAAAACGCTCTTCCACAACAAGCCCAACAGCCGTTTTGCCGAAGCATATGAAAAGCTGGCGGAGATTCTCTATCCGGACGCAGCGTTCTCGTTCAAGAACGAAAAATGATTTTTACCGAGCGGTATAAAAGTCATCATGACGCATCGCGTCATCTGAAAAAACGATACACAGCCAACACTGCGGGGGCAGAATATCTCCCCGCAGTGCTTGCACAAGAAGCAAAAAGCCGTCGTGTCATTTACCTGCATGTGCCGTTTTGCAACAAGGTCTGCACATTTTGTCCCTTTCACCGCCCGGATGAGCTGAACCGGCGCGAATATCACCTGTACCTCATTCGGGAAATGCACAAAGTGCGGGATTACCCGTACATGCAGGCGCCGATTGATGCCATCAATTTCGGCGGCGGCACACCGACTTCCCTTTCACATATGCAGATGGAAGCGGTTCTCTCGGAATTGCACAACAGCTTCACCATTGCACCGGGAGCGGAAATCAGCGTGGAAACCTCGGCAACGGGTCTTTCGGATGAAATGATTGCAGTGCTGAAAGCGGGCGGCGTCAACCGTCTCTCGGTCGGCATTCAGACTTTTGATCCGACGGCAAGAAAACTGCTTGGCAGACGCGGAAGCGGCGAATTTGCAGCCTCCCGTGTAGAAGCCGCTATCCGGGCAGGTATCCGCAACACCAGCGTGGATCTGATTTACCACTACCCAGGGCAAACGGACGAACAATTGGAACACGATCTTGACACGGTCGCAGCGCTTGATGTAGCCGGGGTTTCACTGTATTCCCTGATGCTGCACGAAAAAACGCCGCTTTACCGGCGGCTTGATCAGGAAGCAAAGACGGAAATGGGAAACCTGCACCGCGAAAAAGAACTGTTTGACCATATTTTTGACGGATTGACCCGGCGCGGTTACAGGATGCTTGAACTGACCAAAATGGTCAAGGACGGGCGCGACCGCTACGACTACATGGAAATCCGGCACAGCGGCGGAAGCTGCATTGCACTCGGGCACGGTGCCGGCGGCAATATCGAAAACTATTTTTATCACAACGCATATACGGTTCCGGATATTTCCGAGGCAACCCGTGTCTGTTCACGCGGACGGGTTCTGCTGCCGGAATACCGTGTTCTGGATGCACTTGTTTATGCACTCCAAAAAGGCGACGCCAAATTGGGACCGTATGCGGAACAACTCGGTGTCGACCTGCTTTCCCTGCTTGCGGAACCGCTGACGAAATTTGTCAGCAGCGGCTATCTGACCGTAGAGGGCGACCGTGTAACCCTGACGCGGGAGGGGTTGTTTTTTGGAAACAATATCATTTCGGAGCTGATAAACCGCATCAGCGACAGTCCGGAATAACAGGAAAGGAAGTGAACATATGAAACTGCATGCTTCTGGTGAGGATTATTTGGAAGCGGTATTGATTCTGGAAAAAAAGAAGGGCGCCGCCCGTTCAGTGGACATTGCCGAGCAGCTCGGCGTGAGCAAACCCAGTGTCAGCCGCGCCGTTTCGCTTCTGAAAGAGGGCGGATTCCTCTGGGCAGACGATAATCTTTTGTACCTGACCGATGCCGGCAGAGAGGTTGCCGAAAAAATATACGAACGACATTGCTTTTTCAAGAACCGTCTTCTGAATGCCGGCGTGGACGAAACAACTGCCGAAAAGGAAGCCTGTCAGTTGGAACATGGTCTTTCGGATGACAGCTTTGACAAAATCAAACGTGCCGCAACGGACTGTAACAATTGAGATTTCCCCGGCGTTTCGCTCCGTGTAAAGAATAAATGGTATTTCTGCTGTCCGCAAATCGGCGCACGCAGAAAAAAAGGCAGACTGAACACAGTCTGCCTTTTTTCTATGGACCTAAGGGCAACACTGCGCAATCCGCGCGGCGCATTGCACCGTTGGAATTACGCGGTGAAGCCTTGAGGTGTCGCTTGGCTTAAAATATCAGATTGCTTTTCTTAAGGCATTACCGCGCAATTCCGATGGTGCAATTGCGCGGTAATGCCTTAAAGTTTTCTTTTTTTGCGAATGATCAGAAGAATGATGATCACTGCCGTAACAATGCCGACCACGGAACATGAGATGATGATGGCAACCAGCGCACCGGTATTGGACGTTGGATCAGCAGGAGTCCTGTCAGTGGTCGTCTCACCCGTACCGGTTGTACTGTCCGTATCGGTGGTTTCCTCCGCACCGGTGTCGGTGGATTCTTCAAAAACCTTATCTGCCG
>ERZ1106976.1283-NODE-1283-length-25899-cov-7.547825_pt1 | contig 25899 bp, 30 predicted proteins | sample MGYA00403687_ERZ1106976 | MGnify/ENA primary metagenome ERZ1106976 (study PRJEB35170, sample SAMEA104062446) | human gut metagenome | biome: human gut; feature: human-associated habitat; material: faeces | place: Denmark | collected 2013-02-22 ... | reverse complement strand
TATTTTTCAATACGGAAAGGGCGGTAGTACTGACCGTTCCGCAGGCGACGAGAATCGCGTCTACCCCCTTTGACATAAGAAATGAGGCGTCCTGTAGTGCATATTTCGTTATAATATCGGCTGACTTCGTTCCATAGGGAACCCTTCCGGTATCACCGAAGTAAATAAGCTCTTCTCCGGGAGTAAGCCGATGTATTTCCTTTAAAGCGGTAAGACCTCCGAGACCGCTGTCAAAAATTCCTATCATGTTTCGTACTGCCGGCTTCCGCATCGCGGAAGCTCCTTTCCTGCAAAATGGTAAGCGCGTTGGCTTTTCCCGTCACATTTCGTCGAGTGTAAGCGAAAACGCACCGAGAAAATTTTTTCTGAAATAATCAAGCTCCTCACAGTCATAGGAATCAAGAGCCGCTTCAATCGTTTTTTTCGCATTGACAAATTCTCTGTTACCGCTTGCCTCCTCCGTGAGGCATTTTATGTATGCACAGAGCTTGTCGGCAATTTTGACAAGGCGTTGGCTTTCTTCCTTATCCGCCGGAGAAAGAAGATCTCTGTAGTGCTCTCTCAGTTCTTCCGGAAGCTTCGATAAAAGTGTCTCTGCCGCTTGTTTTTCTATGACAGCATATCCACTGCGCATTTCGGAACTGAAATACTTGACCGGCGTCGGCATATCTCCGGTAAAAACCTCAGCGGCATCATGAAAAAGAGCAAGACAGGCAACTTCTCCTGCGTCATAATTCTTTCCATAGACGATATTGCCGATCACGGCAAGCGAATGAGCCACTGCCGCAACCTCAGCGGAGTGCTCGGAAAGCGTCTCCCGGGTGGTATTCCGCATAAGTCCCCATCGCGTTATATATTTCTGTCTAAACAACAGAGAGAAAAAACTGTTCATATATCATCATATTCCTTATTTATTTTTTAGTGACCGGACATCTGCCGCACCGGCAAAAAACGGACGACACTCTTTTGCCGTCACAGGTGGCAAGAAGTCCTGTTTCTGCAGACTGTCCGCAGCAAACACTGAGAAAAGATGCGCAAAAAGCAGTGCGCGGCTTCATAACCTTAATTATAGCATTACCGCAGCAAAATGTCAACCGTACCTCTTTTTCAGAAAAGATAACGCCCGCGTAATGAATCCCTTTTAATGGGAGAAGGATCTCAAGAAACTTTTTGAAAAAAGTTTCTTGAGAATCTTCAAAAACTTTGATCCGCCGAAAACGTCGTTTTCGGCTATCTTTGACTTCCGCCTGCGTCGGGATTTGTCGGCGGAACCTCCGCTGCCTTTAAGAAAAACGGAGTTTTTCTCTTGTCAGAAGTTTTTGCGGGTTTTAGGGAGCTTTTTTCAAAAAGCTCCCTAAATAAACTGTGTCTACATTCTGTAACGGCATTCTGCGTTTCTTGTCTTATATTTCGACATTTGATATTCCATTTATTCGTTTAATTGTAATTTTTTTCATTTTTTGGCAATATAAGGAACCTCATTTCCTTGCAATTTTTTCCATATTATGATATAATATTCTCACAAAATTACAAAATTGAAGATTCAAAATCAGAAAAAGAAGGAAAATTAGATGCAATACTTGTACAGCTACTATGAAATGAATACTTACAGCGAAGATATCGGGAATTATTTTACTTACGGTATTAGACTTACACACAACGACAGTGAGGTAATTGTTGATATAAAAGACGTAAGCAGTGATTTGTCCTTGATTTCCGATATAGTAAAGCTTCTTAATGAATATCAGGCATCACCGGAAAATGTTCGTGAAATTATTTCCGATTTGATTTCCTGAAGCACTTCGCCGGATTTTCGATTCACATATTCAAATTCCTCGAATATTATAATAATGTCTATTGAATCATTTGCTTTTGCGAATGATTGGCCACACCCCATATAAAAATAGCAGTATATTGATGTTTTATATGGGGCAGACATTAATAGTAATATTTAATGTCTGCTATCTGTGTAAAAAACAAGACTTTTTTATCTCGCGTCGCTTAGTATAAAAAACAGTGCTTTCTAACCGTTTTTATGAAGTCCAGACAGAAATCAGCGCGTATCGTTGTCACTGAACGCACACTGCTGTACAGCAGACGCAGATTTTTACACAATTTCATGCAAAACCTGATAAAAGGAAATAATATAATGAAGAGAAACATAAGAAATAATCATTCATCGGTACTGCGCGATTACGGACCGAATCCCCTTACGGTGAACATAAATAAATTATCCGCTTTGAATCAAAATTACCGCTTGGCGCTATGGACGGGAAATTATCTTCAGGTAACGCTGATGAGCATAAAGCCAGGCGGCGACATAGGACTCGAAATACATCCCGAAACCGATCAATTCATACGCATAGAAAAAGGTACTGCTCTTGTCGTTATGGGTGACAATAAAAATAACATGAAATACCGTCAAAGAATTAATTCGGAGTATGCCATAATGATTCCGGCAGGAACGTGGCATAATATCATCAATACGGGAAGGCAGGAGCTTAAGCTTTATTCAGTATATGCGCCGCCGCATCATCCCTTCGGCACAGTGCATGCAACAAAGGAAGATGCAAAAGAATAAACCCGAACATAAGAGGTGTTATTCCTTCATATTTCAAGTTTTTTTACGATGACAGGCAATTAATCTGCCGGAAGAACCGTTGGCGATTGATTCAGTGATTCCTTAACGTCCCTTTACGGAAAAGCATCTCTTTCTTTGAAGCTTTCCATACAAAAAAGACTGCCGCGTGTTAACGCAACAGTCTTTCTCCTATTAAAGATATCTCTAAAAATTCAATGTTCATAGACGGCAAAGTGATTCTTTCGTCACTCAAAACTAAAATTCCGTAGACAGCGTATCCATCTGTCAAGGATTTGTGACGAATAACGAAAAACTGCTCGTGCTGGTCTTGACCAATGAATTATTAGGGGTGCCCTAAAAAAGTACCAATCAATAATTGGCTTTTCTCACCTCAAAGTAGCTTTGGGGATGCGCGCAAACAGGACAAACCTCCGGTGCCTTCGTCCCGATTACAATGTGACCGCAGTTACGGCACTCCCACATGGTAATCTCAGACTTCTCGAATACCTTTTTCATTTCAACATTGTTCAGAAGCGCACGGTAACGTTCTTCATGCGTTTTCTCGATATCCGCGACCATGCGGAACTTTATAGCAAGCTCCGTAAAGCCTTCCTCCTCCGCTTCCTTTGCAAAGGTATCGTACATGTCGGTCCATTCGTAATTTTCGCCCTCTGCAGCCGCCTTAAGATTCTGGGCGGTATTGCCTATACCATCCAGATACTTAAACCACAATTTTGCGTGTTCTTTCTCGTTTTCGGCAGTCTTAAGGAAAATCGCGGCTATCTGTTCATAGCCTTCCTTCTTTGCGACGCTTGCAAAATAGGTGTACTTATTCCTTGCCTGGGATTCGCCCGCAAAGGCGGCCATCAGATTTTTCTCGGTCTTTGTACCCTTAAGCTCCATTCGTGTTATCTCCTTTATGCTAATTATTATATTAAGAATGATTCTTAATCTTATTATATTCTTTTTGCCACCCATGTCAATATCTTTTGCATATTTTATTTTGCCCCTCATATGTTATTTTATCCCGCGTGGGATCCGTGTATCATTTACCTAAAAGGCAGCATAAAAGCAGACGACAAAAAGAACGCCGACAACGCATAAAAGCATAACGCTGAGACTGGTTTTAGGCGTTTTTCTAATTCCACAATCCACCTCAAATCATTTTGTATGAGAGAGAATTTTTCTACTATTCTTCTGTTTCCGCCGTCTCCTCAATATAGCCGTCCGGTTGGGGTATCTCGGCGGGTATTTTTAAAGCATCGTCCACAAAGGTTATCCTGCCCTTGCCATTCTCAACGCGAGCTTCCGGCTTGCAGCTGCCGACAGCGTACATATTGGAATGCTGCTCGGTTATGAAAAGTCCAGTTGCTTCGCTGCCGCCGGCGGCATTTATACTCACAGCACCTTCAATTGCGAATTCATAAATTTCAGCGCCGTGATACCTGCCGCGATTTTCTACGGTAAGCGCAGAGCCGTCCGCCATTGAAAGCTGTCCATCGCATTTCAGTGCATTGTAGTTTTCATCGGTATACGCCGCAAGGGACGCGCCCCTTTCCAGAGTTATATCCGATCTGGAGTTGATTCCGCCCAGTACTCCCTCCCCGGATACGCTGGCTCCGGCCCTTATTGTTATATCCTCGGCGTCTATTCCCCGGCCGTTGCTGCCCTTACATACAAGGCTGCTTCCCTCGGATACGATAAGCTCATCGGCGCAGAGTATTCCGTCCGACACGCCTATTATGTTGGCGTTTTCGCCGCCTATCTCAGCTGAACCAAGGCAGCCGATAGCCGTTGATCCGCTGTGTACCGTAATATCGTTGAGCGTAAGCTTGCAGCCCTCGTCGAGGCGTATTATGCAGTCCCCAGTGCCGCTTAGGGTATAACCATTGCCATCTATCGTAATGGAACCCCGCTGTGCAGTAAGCTTGAGCATGGTATCCTCCATGCTGAATGAGGCCGCAAGCACGGCCGTGTCGTTCTCGCCGTATTTGAAGAAGGCCTCAAGATCCGCCGCGGACAATATTGAACTGCCGCTAAGCGGGTCAGTCAGGTCTATCCTTTCATTGTTGGCGGAGCAGCCTATGAGCAAAAGTGTCATAGCCGCCAATATGGCTGTTATAATCGTTTTCTTCATCTATCCCGCTCCTTTACATCGGCCGGAAAATGGCCATTATGCGTTCCGCGGCACGCATGCCGTCCACCGCGGCACTTACTATTCCTCCAGCGTAGCCCGCTCCCTCGCCTACGGGGTATAACCCCTTCATGCGGGTAGCACAGCCCTCCTCGTCGCGCTGTATGCGAACCGGGGAGCTGGTGCGGCTCTCTACCGCAGTAATAACCGCATCGTCCATATCAAAGCCCTTTAGTCTTCTTCCGAACGCCGTTATTCCGGCGCGTATTCCTTCCGACACAAAGTCCGGCAGACACTGGTACAGGTTGCTTCTGCACACGCCGGGCCGGTAAGTGGGCTTTACGCTGCCGAAGGCCTTAGGGGCAGCCTTCCTCAAAAAGTCGCCGACGCGCTCCGCAGGGGCGGTAAAATCCCCGCCGCCGGCGTAATACGCAGCCCGCTCTATTTGCTCCTGAAAGTCCAGCCCACCAAGGGGGCCGACTGTATAATCCCTGCTGTCTACCTGAACAACTATGGCCGCATTGGAATTCTGCTCATCGCGTGCATGGCGGCTCATGCCGTTTGTCACCACCTGCTCAGGCCCGGACGAGGACGCCACCACCACGCCGCCGGGGCACATGCAGAAGCTGTAAACTCCCCTGTTTCCAGCCTTATCCGCAAGATGGTACTCCGCCGCGCCCAGCCTCGGGTGCGATGCAAACTCGCCGTACTGTGATCTGTCTATAAGCTCCCTTGGGTGTTCTATGCGTACACCCACAGCGAAAGCTTTGGGTAAAAGCTCAAGCCCTATATCGTACAGCATATGGTAGGTATCCCGCGCGCCCTGCCCCGTGGCCAATACGCATGCGGCGCAGGGTATCCTTTCCCTCTCGCCGTTCTTTTCCACGGTTACAGAGGTTATATTATCTCCGCTGTCCTTCTCCAGGCCCACGAGCTTAGCAGAAAACCTCACATCGCCGCCCATGCGCACTATATCCTCGCGTATGCTTCTCACCACTTTGACCAGTATATCCGTGCCTATGTGCGGCTTTGCAAGCAGGCGTATCTCTTTCGGCGCTCCATGATCCGCAAGTATGTCTATCACGTCGTGAGCACGGCTGTCCTTTATGCGCGTGGTAAGCTTGCCGTCCGAAAACGCTCCTGCCCCTCCTTCTCCGTACATGAGGTTGCTGTCCTCCCTGAGCCTCCCGCCGTTCCAGAAGACATCGACATCGAGAGTACGCCTTTCTATTGGCTCGCCGCGCTCTATCACTATTGGCTTGTAGCCGTGCTTCGCCAGCGTATACGCCGCAAAAAGCCCGCCCGGACCCATGCCCACTACTATGATAGGCTTATCCAAGGGTATGCTGCCGGTGGCCACCTCGCGTATTTTCCGTGCCTCCGCCTCGCATACCGTGGGCAGGCCGCGCTTTAATACCCGCCTTTCGTCCCTGGGCTCAAGGCTTATCTCTACGGTGTATATGAAGCAAATATCGTTTTTTTTGCGTGCATCGAGGGAAATGCGCTTTATCGCAAGCCCCTTTACGGCATTTTCCGGTATGCCAAGAGTCTTTGCCGTCACCTTTGACAGCAAAGACTCCTTTTCATTCAGCGGAAGCTTTATATCCTTTACCAACAGCGCCATTATATGTGCTTATTCCTTTATGGTTACTGTGACCTCAGGCAGAGACACCGTCCATCGGAGATCCGTCTGCATCTCCTTGGAGGCAAGAGATACCATGGGCGTAATTTTGTATGTTCCGGCGGCAAGGCCTGTCAGATCCACGTATACCGATACATCCTTGCGCTGGAGCAGCTTCATAAGGCTGGTGCGGCCGGTTATGTTCACATCGCACTCCGCAGCGGAAAGCTCCGCCGTGAGCTTCTTTGCCAGGCCCTTAGTCTCTACCGGCACGCCCTTGAACTGCACGCTGTCCTGCTTTTCCCTTATGCCCACATATACCGTTATATTCGGGTCGTCCAACAGCGTAGTCCCCTCCGGCGCAGTTATCTCTATGTTCTGCTGCACGCTTGAGCTGCTGCCGGAGACGTCGATATTTTCGATCTGTATGCCCGTGAGGCCGGATAACGCGCTCTCGGAGCCCACTACCCTTACGGTTGGCGGCGTCGCCACCACATCGTATACCTCATAGTTCGCCGGCAGCGCGTCCGCGCCGAGCACGGCCTCCGCAGCGTTTATAGGCAGTTCCACTATGCGCAGCACATCCATCTTTACAACCACGGACGGCAGCGTATCGAGGAACAGCGCGGTATCTATCTCATCGCCGTTCTTATCCACATATTTCAACAGTATCGCCTCGTTATAGGAGGTGGTCCTGTCCTCAAGGTTTATGGTGCATATGGCTTTGGATATAGTGGATACGTCATCTCTTGGGCCGCTGACCTTTATGGACTGAGAAGCAAGCGTAGGCTCGCTTTTCCAGTAACCTTCCGGCAGCTCGCCGGAGTACTCAACGTCTATGGGCACGAGCATGGTAGCCAGTTCATCTACCTCTATGGTTATCTCACTGGGGCTCACGTTCTCCACCGTGCCGAGACTTGATGTAGCGTCTATTTTGAGCTTATACGTATCCGCCTTGTTGACCGGACGCAGGCTTACAGATGCGGATATATCCGATGCGTCGAGGCCAGTATAATCCGTAAGCTGCACCTTTACCCTTACCGTTACGTTTCTGAGTATATCGTCCCTGTCGCCGCGCACGGCAAGGCCGCGATCATGCAGCGAGCTTTCGCCGGAAAAGCTTACAGGAACGTCCGTTATGGTCTTTACCCTCTTTGGATTGACCTCTACCATAACATAGCCCCATATCAGCATGGCAAACAGCAGCGATACTATCTTCAATGCGAGATTTTTCGTAAAGAAACCCTTTAGCCAGTTAAGTATGATGGTGCCTATGTCGTTCTTTGTCATTTCTGATTGCCCTTCCTTCTTCTGAAGCTGCTGAGGGAAGGCATCTGGAATTCCCTTTCCTTATGGATAAATATGGATTCAAGGAGGTTCCTTAGCGCCTTGCTGTCAATGTAGCGCACCAGCTTGCCATCCCTGGCCATGGATATGACGCCCGTCTCCTCGGAAACGATTATGGTGATGCTGTCTGACACCGAGGATATGCCCAGTCCCGCCCTGTGCCTTGTGCCCAGCTCACGGGCCACTGCTATATCCTCCACCAGGGGCAGAATGCAGGCCGCCGCGACGATTTCGTTGTTGCGTATTATCATAGCGCCGTCATGCAGCGGAGTGTTGGGCTCGAATATGTTCTCTATAAGAGGGGCGGAAATGCGTCCCTCTATAAGCGTGCCGGTATTTATTATATCGCCCAGGCCGGTACGCTGCTCTATAACTATCAGCGCGCCTACCCTGCGCTTGGCAAGGTCGGTTATAGCCTGATGCATTTCACGCACGGTATCCTCGGAGCCATTGTCTATTATGCTGCCGAAAAACTCGCGCGAGAACAAATTGCCGCTGCCAATATGCTCCAATGCACGGCGAAGCTCCGGCTGGAACAGTACCACAGCCAGTATAATGCCCACAGAAAGCAATGAATTGAGCAGCCAGCTTATAGTTACCAACTGCAATACATCGCTCACCAGCGCGGCTATGAATACAATGCCTATGCCCTTTAGTACCTGAAACGCCCGGGTCTCCTTAGTCAGCAGTATCAAATGATATATCAGTACGGTTATTATCGCTATGTCCACAGCATCGCTCGCCCGAAACTGCTGGATACCGCCGGAAATGGTTTTTACCAGTACATTATATGCCAATGGCCTGCACCTGCCTTTCGCTGCCGTTTTTATGCGGCAAAAAGCTTGCCGCATTCTTTTAGCATATTGATTATACTACAAGCCCGGCATGCTTTCACCGCATGCGGGCTTCTGTTAAACAAATATTTACAAAGGAAATGAATACTATTTCCCGCCCTCGGCCTTTGCCTTTTCCATAAGGGACATTACCGCCTGGACAGACAGGACGTAATCGTCCATGCCGCGGTTTATGTCACACACCCGGGCGCTGGTCAGCGTGCCGCTGCTGCGGTACTCATCGGTTATCTCCTGCTCCGCCGTGTCCATTATCAACTGATACTTTGCAGCCATATCCATGGCACTTTCCATTACCTTCTTCGAAATGCCGTTCTGGGCATCCTTACGTAGGGCTTTGGCCTCCGCTGTTGCCTGATCGAGTATTTTCAGTATATCTTTATCGCTATCGTAACCCTTCGTCACGCAATATCACCCCTACTATATGATATGCTGTTATTTTAACACACCATACCATCAGTTGACAAGAGCACACAAGCCCTAAAGGCCTGTTTTGGGGTGCTCCTGCGTTCTCGTCGCTTGTATTACATCCAGTAGTACTGCGCTCCTCGGCCTTGGATCGCCCTCAAAACAAGCTCTTTAGGGTCTTTGAGTTTTAGAAGCCAAAGAGTATGGCAGAACAAGGAGGACGAGTGCAGAAATACTGGTTGTATTTCAAATGAGGACGACGCAGTTATGCCGTGCTGTTTGGCTCCTAAAACCTTGTGTGTCCTTGTCAACTGATGGTACCGTCAGCTCTTTGTTCTCTATGGCCTGCTTTTTGGCATTTGGGGCGAAGCGCGGCAGCGTTCCGTCAAAGGACAGCGCAAGGAGCTTATACCCGTCCTTGGTGCTGTCCACCTCTTCAAAGCCGTACTTCATGGCAAAAGCCTGATCCGACAGCCAGGCCTTCTGTTTCTCCGCCCCCAGCATACATACGCCGGACTTGCCCCTTTCCTTCGCGTCATTCAAGCAGTATTCCATAAGCTGCCGACCGTAGCCGTGCCCCTTGTGCTCGTCCATAATGTTTTCAGGCGTAAGGTTTATGAATCCATGCTCCATTTTTCTTTTTCCTTTCGTTTATTTGCCCATCGCGCCCTGCGCCGCCTTCCGGTAGCTGCTTGGCGTCATCACCATGAAGCGCAGGAAGTTTCTCGTAAAGGACTTTACGGTGTTGTAGCCCACCTCTATGGCGATAGAGGTGATGGTGGCGGCGGTGGTGGTGAGCAGGCGGCAGGCCTGCTGCACTCGCACATAGTTCAGAAAGCTGTCGAAATTCTTTTCCACAAGGCAGAGCAGCATGCGCTGCAATTCGTCGCGGCTGATGCCAAACTCCTTCGCTACGGATTCCGCCGTCAGTTTTTCGGCATAATTGCGGTATATGCTGCACACTATATCGTAAGCCCTGCGGGTCTCCCGTATGCCGCATTGCTCGGATATCAGCTGGTAGGTTTTGCGGTATTCCCCCGCCTTGGTCCCCATTCTGGCGGCAAACACCTTGGACATGTGGGAGGCGTCCACATAGCCCAGTATGCCGGCTATCTCCTCAAGGGTGAAGTCCGTATAGAGCAGGAAGTTCATGGTGCGGGTGACCCGCATCTCGGCCAGCAGGTCAAAGAAGGACAGGCCGCTCACCTCCCTTATGTACTTGCGTATTGAGCCCTCGCTCATGTAAAACATGGCGGAAAGCTCCGTTATGGTCAGCTTTTCGTTCAAATGGGTATAAATATAGCGCAGCAGCGCCGCCTCGCTCCTGCCCCCCGCCGCTGCGGAAGCCCTGCCCTCCTTCCCCTGTCCCTGACGGCAGAAGAGTATCATAAGCTCTATTATAAGGCTTATGGCATAGGCAGACGAGTGGCCGCCGTCGCTGTCCTCCGGCTCCGCCTGCAAAAGCCCCACAATACTGTCTATGCGCTCGGCTCCCCTGCCGCCGCATATAACTACCGGCGCAGCCTCTATTCGGGAAAGAAGCTCTTCGTCGTCCTGAGCTATGCTGCAAAGGGACTTGAGGGCGAGATTCACCGCATCCAGCTGATAACGTATCAGGTAGTAGGTCAGCGGCGCGGATACCTCCGTAACCTCGCTTATCTGCCACGGCATTATGGCCACGAGCGTACCCTCCCTTAGGCGGTATCCCCTTCCCTGAAGCAGCAGCGTACCTTCCCCCTTGCTCACGTATAAAAAGCGGGCTCCCTGATGTATCAGGGGCTGGGTGGGTGCGGCTATCACCTCCCGCACCACAGAAAAAAGCCTGCGTGGGTCTATCTCCGAGCAGTGGCCCGGCTGTATCTGTACGGTATCTTTCACGGCAAAAGCTCCCTTCAAAGCAGTATAGGACAAATTTACGATCTTATATTGTATTTTACCGCAGCGGCATTTCCATGGCAAGGCCCAGTTGCCGTGGGGTTTTTGCCTTATATGGCTGTATTTTAGGGCGTAAAATACCTTTGCCCCTAATTCATTTGTCCTGCGGCAGGGGCGAAAAAATGATAAAATTTAACTGACAGTCAAGCAAAAGGAGAAAAGCTAATGCCTATACATGTTACCAGCGAAACGGGCCCATTGAAAAAGGTCCTGCTGCACAGGCCGGGGCTGGAGCTTGAGCACCTGACCCCCACCAGCCTCGAGCAGCTTTTGTTCGACGACATACCCTATCTCGCTGCAGCCCAGCGGGAGCACGACGCCTTCGCCCAAGCCCTTACGGACAACGGCGTGGAGGTGGTCTACCTCGAAAAGCTCATGGCTGAGACCATATCCAATCGGCCGGAACTGCGCAAGGCCTTTATAGGCGAGTTCATATCCCTTGGAGGCCCCCTGGCCGAAAGCTGCCACGAGCCGCTTTTCAGATACCTTTCAAATATACAGGACGATCTTGAGCTGATAGAAAAGACAATGGCCGGCGTGCTCATGTCAGAGCTTTCCCTAAAGGGCAAAAGCCCCCTTACCGACCTTGTGCGCCGGGAGGGACGCTTCGCGCTGGAGCCCATACCCAACCTTTACTTCACCCGGGATCCCTTCGCCTCCATAGGCACAGGCGTAAGCCTTAATAAGATGTACTCCGAGACCCGCCGGCGGGAGACCATATACGCCCGCTACATATTGGGCTATCATCCGGATTTCGCCGGGCAGGTCCCCCTCTACTACACCCCGGATATGCCCTTCTGCATAGAGGGAGGCGACGTGCTGAACCTTTCGGAATCCGTCCTTGCGGTGGGTCTTTCCCAGCGCACCAGCCCCGAGGCTGTGGAGCTTCTCTCCGAAAACATGTTCAGCGACCCAGGCTGCAAAATACGCACGGTGCTTGCACTGGATATACCCGACATACGCGCCTTCATGCACCTTGATACGGTGCTCACTCAGGTGGATACCGGCAAATTCGTGATGCACCCCGGCATACGGGAAACGCTGCGCATATACGAAATAACCCCGGGCAACGGCCCCAAGGCCATAAGGGCCCGGGAGCTGACCCAGCCTCTGGAGGATATATTCAAAGAAAAGCTGGAGCTGGACAGCGTGTCCCTCATACGCTGCGGCGGCAAGGATCCCATCGCCTCTGAGCGGGAGCAGTGGAACGACGCTTCCAACACTCTCTGCATTTCTCCCGGCGTGGTAGCGGCCTACGACCGCAACATCATAACCAACAAAATACTGAGAGACAACGGCGTTACCGTGCTGGAAATGCCCAGCTCGGAGCTTTCCCGGGGGCGGGGCGGCCCCAGGTGCATGAGCATGCCCCTATGGCGCGATTAAAAAGAAATCATCATATAAATAAACTTAAAAGGAGGCCACAATCATGGCAGTAAATCTTCGCGGCAAAAGCTACCTCAAGCTATTGGACTTCACCCCTGCTGAAATACGCTATCTTCTGGACCTTTCAAAGGACTTCAAGAGCATGAAGCGCTCGGGCGTGCCTCATAAGTACCTTGACGGCAAAAACATAGTGCTGCTCTTTGAAAAGACCTCCACCCGCACCCGCTGCTCATTTGAAGTTGCCGGGCGCGATCTCGGAATGGGCGTGACCTATCTTGACCCCGGCTCCTCCCAGATGGGCAAAAAGGAGAGCATACCCGACACGGCACGGGTGCTGGGCAGAATGTACGACGGCATAGAGTACCGGGGCTACAGCCAGCAGCTTGTCGAGGAGCTTGCCAAATACTCCGGAGTTCCTGTATGGAACGGCCTGACGGATCAGTTCCACCCCACCCAGATGCTCGCGGACCTGCTCACCATCGAGGAAAAGCTGGGCCGCCTCAAGGGCGTAAACTTCACCTACATGGGGGACGCCCGCAACAACATGGGCAATTCCCTCATGGTGGCCTGCGCCAAGATGGGCCTTAACTTCACCGCCTGCGCGCCAAAGGCGCTGTTCCCCGCCCAGGAGCTGGTGGATACCTGCCGTGCCATCGCGGCGGAAAACGGCTGCACCGTCACCCTCACCGAGGACGTAAAGGAGGGCACCGCCAACGCCGACGTTATCTACACCGACATATGGGTATCCATGGGCGAGCCGGAGGGAGTATGGGCAGAGCGAATAAGCCTGCTTACCCCCTATCAGGTAAACGCCGCCGCCATGAGGAACGCCCGGGACACCGCCATATTCATGCACTGTCTCCCCTCCTTCCACGATACCCGCACCACAATAGGCGCGGAGATAGCCCAAAAGTTCGGCATATCCGAGATGGAGGTCACAGACGAGGTGTTCGAGGGCAGGCAGAGCGTGGTGTTTGACGAGGCGGAAAACCGCATGCACACCATAAAGGCTGTAATGTATGCCACTCTCTGCTGATGAGGAGGAAACCACATGTCCTTTGAAATGCCCCGGTACAAGGCCCCGGATTTCGGCCTTGATATATTCAGAAACGCCCCCGACGCTGCCATGGCCCCTGCGGAGCGGGACGGCATAGTGCCGGAGGGCTACCACAGCACCTCCATGTTCCCGGAATACTTTAAAATAAATGGCCGGTGGCTGCTTGCCGGGGAGAGCCGCATGGACTCCTGCGTGGTATACCGGTCTGAGTCAAACCGCCTGGACGTGGTGGAGGGCCGCAACATAAAAAAGGGCGACCTGATTCTGCTTGGCCGCACAGAGCATGGGGAGGACGGCATATACGTACACGCCAAGGGTTTTGCCTGTAGCGGCGACGCCCTTGAGGACGCCTTCGTGTTCCGTCAGGGCCGCAGCCGCGAAACCTCATATTCGAGGGATTACGACCAGCTCACCGAGCTTTTAAAATACGAAAAGCAGCACGGCAAGGTAGTCTGGGTGATGGGCCCCGCCTTCGCCTTCGACCGTGACGCCCGGCGGGCCATGCAGGCCATAGTGGAAAACGGCTACGTTCACGGCCTCATGGCGGGCAACGCCCTGGCTACCCACGACCTTGAGGGGGCTTACCTGCACACCGCCCTCGGTCAGGACATATACACCCAGAAATCCATGCCAAACGGCCACTACAACCATCTGGACGTGCTTAACCTGGTGCGCCGCTCAGGCTCCATACCCGCATTTGTGGAGGAGTATAAGCTGGACAATGGCATAATGGTGAGCTGCGTAAGGAATAACGTTCCCTTCGTGCTGGCAGGCTCCATTCGCGACGACGGCCCCCTTCCCGAGGTGATAGGCGACGTATATCAGGCCGCCAACGCAATGCGGGACATGGTGCGCGACGCTACCACCGTCATATGCCTTGCCACCATGCTGCACACCATCGCCACCGGCAACATGACCCCCTCATTCCGGGTACAGAAGGACGGCAGCATACGCCCCGTGTACTTCTACGCCGTTGACTCTGACGAGTTCGTGGTGAACAAGCTGCTCGACCGGGGCAGCCTCAGCGCAACCACCATCGTGGCCAACGTACACGATTTCATCACCCGATTAGCCCGCGGCCTCGGGGTGATGTGATACGCGCTTGAATTTTGCGTGCATATAAAAACCCGATCCTCCGTATGCCATCAGCCATACGGAGGATCTTTATCGTTTTAATGTGAAAAAAACGCCTGATGTCAAATAAAGGCTGTGCAGATGCGCGTCATTTCCAGCGCTTCAGCCGGGAAATATATGAATCGAATTGAACGCGCCTGTCCTCCTCCTGCAAATTGTCCGGGTTGGGCATATTGGCGACGAGGTAATCGAGCAGAGCCTCCTTCGATTTATACGCGAATTGGCCCTCCGCATAGCACCATTTGCAATAATCCTCGTTGAAGTCGCCATCGGGCTCTTTGCTGATAACAGAATCCTCAAGGGGCATACCGCAGCATTGGCAGATCAGCTTTCGCGGAGAGCCCAGGAGAGTGTTGATCGATACGTCGAACAGCTTGGACAGCAGCTTTAACGTCTCGGTATTCGGTACGGTCTCTCCATTTTCCCAGCGCGATACGGCCTGGCGTGTAACGCATATCCTTTCTGCAAGTTCGTCTTGAGATAATCCTCTGTTTGTTCGCAGTTCAAAAATTATATTTTTTGTTTCCATGCAGATCGCCTCCTTCACCCTCATTTTATCAGCATATGCCCCATTCGCCAAGCAACCCTCTGTTGCTGTCGGCAGCCGCTGATTTGCCGCGCGCTTTTATATCCGCCCTTTTATTACGCCCCAAAACCGAAGGTGTTTATCAGCAGCCACGCAAGGCCGTAATAGGCCACGACGGCTGTAAGGTCGTTCAGAGTTGTTATCAGCGGGCCGGAAGCCACGGCGGGATCTACACCCAGTTTTTTGAAGAGCAGAGGCACGCAGGTCCCCACTATGCTGGATACCGCCATCGCAAGCAGCAGCGCCACGCCTATGCAGCCTGATATGCCGAAGGCGAAGGCCGCCGTCTTGGCCTTGAAGAGCATTATGTAAAGCCCTACCACGCCGCATGATGCCGCCCCGAGTATCAGTCCGTTTAACAGGCCTATACGGCCCTCCTTGCACACCAGCTCCAGCTTCTGTCTGCCGGTCAGCGTTTCATCCATAAGTACGCGGATAGTAACCGCAAGGGACTGAGTGCCCACGTTGCCCGCCATGTCCAGTATGAGGGACTGGAAGCTGACTATTATGGTAAGCTGCGCCATTATGCCCTCAAACAGGCCTACCACGCCGGATACCACCATGCCCAGCACCATCAATATGAGTAGCCAGGGCAGACGCTTCCTTATGCTCTGTATCGTAGGCTCGTTCAGGTCCTCCTCGGCTGTCAAGCCGCCCAGCTTTGCATAATCGTCGCCCAGCTCTTCATCTACTACCTGAACGATGCTCTGGGAGGTGACTACGCCCAGCAGCCTGTTGTCGCTGCTAAGCACTGGTATGGAGTCCTCGGAATAGTCCTTTATGCGCTCCAGGCAATCCTCTATCTGCTCCCTTGCGTAAAGGTAAGGGTAGGACGTAGCTATGATATCCTCAAGGTTGCTGTTTTCCCGGGAAATAATCAGGTCCTTCAGATCTATGGCCCCGTAATACGCGTCCTTTTCGGTAACGTATATGGTCGAGATGTTGTCGTTTTCAGCCGCCTGGCTGATAAGGTCCGCCATGGCGCCCTTTATGGTGCTGCCGCGCTGTATGACGATATAGTTGGTGGTCATTATGCTGCCCACCTCGTCCTCGTCGAATGCGTCCACCATAGCTATGTCACGGCGGCTGCCCTCATCCATAAGGTCTATGAGCATCTCGCGCTGCTCACGCGGCATTTCCCTGAGGCAGGCTATCGCCTTGTCAGGATCCATGCAGGAAAGTATGTCCACCTTCTTGCGTATGTTCAGCTCGTCTATGTAAACATAGGGATGGTCGACGAATTCAAACACGCCGGAAAGCTCGTCGCTGTCCAATATGCCGTAAAGCTTCTTGCGCTCGGCCGGGGTAAGCTCCTCCAGCACCTCTGCTATATCCCTCTGATGGTAGTCCGAAAGCCTGTCCTTCAGTGCGCGGGGAGAGATGCCGCTTCTTATTATCTTTGCCAGCTCCTCCGAATAGTTGCGGAGTACCGGCTGTTCTTCCGGTAAATTTCTGATGCTGTCCATTATCCATACCTCCGATTTTATTCAAGCGAAAACACGGCGCACGCAAAAAGCGCTCGCCAAGGGACAATATTAGTCTGCTGTTGCTTAAAGAAGTATGGCTAAGACTGAATGATTATGTGATATGCTTATGCCGCTATATGCCGCGGGTGCGAGCCATGAACCGGCACAAGTGAACGCCTTCAGCCGAAGCCTGTTTTCCCGTGCAACTGCAACTGTCGTCCATGAGCTCACCTCCGTTTAATAGCATTCTTAGATGGATTATAGCATAGCGGGCCTTCCCGCGCAAATAAAAAAGCGGGAAGGCCCGCTTTTTTAATGCTTTTTTCTATTCCTTTGCGCCCAGCCCCAGCGCGTCCGCCTCGGTCCTCATACCCTTTATAGTAAGCTCCATAAGCTCTTCAAGGGGCATACCCAGAGTCTCCGCGCCCTGCTTTATGATTTCCCGGTTGCACTTGGCGGCAAACTTCTTATCCTTGAACTTCTTCTTAAGGCTGCTGACCTCCAGATCCGTTATACCGGTAGGCCGCATGAGGGCGCAGGCCATAACTATGCCGGTGAGCTCGTCCACTGCAAACAGGCTCTTTTCGAGGTTAGTCTCGGGCTTTACTTCCTCTGTGCAAAGTCCATAGCCGTGGGAGATTATGGCTCTTATGTCCTCCTCGTCCACCCCCTCCGGGGCAAGCAGCTCACGGACGTGCTTGCAGTGCTCCTCCGGAAACTTCTCGTAGTCCACGTCGTGAAGGTAGCCTATGGCCCTCCAGTATTCGGAATCTTCTCCGAAATGCTCCGCCATTGCCCCCATGGCCGAGCTGACGGCCAGCGCATGGGTAAACAGGTGCTCCTCCGTGGTGTGCTTTTTAAGTATCTCCTTCGCCCTTTCAAGCGTCAGCTTCATATAATAAGCATCTCCTTTTTAGCCAAAGAATGTCTGTATCTGCGCGTAAAGCACTATCACCATTATAACAGGAACGATGTACTTAAAGCAAATATTGTAGAACCCTTCCGCCCGGTATACATGGCCGGAGCAGGCGACCTCCTCCTTTACCATCCTGTTCCCGAACACCCAGCCTATGATTATGCTCATGGCGAGGGAGCCCAAGGGCATGAGTATGCCCTCCGCGATCATGTCGTAAAAGTCCAGCCAATCCGCCGTGGCGCCCACCGTGGGCAGGCCGAAGATTATGGCGGGGTTGTCTATGAGCGCGCCGCCCGCTACGTTTGTGCCGAGTCCGTCCAGCGCCGTAGGCAGGCCCACGATGAATATCACTGCCGCCATTATTACGGTTATGCTCTTGCGGTTGACCTTCTTGCCCTTTTCAAGTTTCTTGTCTATGATATACGCGGTGTTTACCTCCAGCAGCGATATTGACGAGGTTATGGCCGCTATAAATACGAGAGTATAGAACAGGAAGCCCATGAGGCTGCCTATGAAGCCGCCCATGCCGTCCATGAATACCGTCTGGAGGGTATTGAAGAGCAGGCCGGGGCCCTGACCGTAGTCCATGCCGAAGGCGGAGCAGGCGGGCATTACCGCCATACCGGCCATTATGGCCACTATTGTATCCGCCACGGGGATTATTATGGTGTTGGTATTAAGATCCTCGCTTTTGGAGAGATAGGAGCCGTAGGTTATCATTGCGCCCATGCCAAGGGACAGTGAGAAGAACATCTGGCCCGCCGCGGACTTGAGCACGTCGAAGAAGGACTTGAGGCTGTCGAAAACCGAGAAGTCCGGCACGAACATGAACTTATAGCCCTCCATAGCGCCTGGCTGACAGGCGACGTATACTATGACTGTCACCAGCATTACGGCAAGAGCGGGCATCGCCACCTTTGAGAACTTCTCTATGCCGCCGGATATGCCGCCCATAACTATCACTATATTGAGCAGCATGAACAGCGCGTAAAATCCCACCATGCCGGGCATATTGGCTATCCATGAGCCGAAGAAGCCCTCCGCCGCAAAGCCCGCGCCGCCGAACATATTAACGAGGAAGCCCAGCATATAGCGCATTACCATGCCGCCCAGCACGCTGTAGAAGCCCAGAATAAGGAACGCGGAGCCTACGCCCATGTAGCCCACCCATGGGAGCTTTTTGTTCAGCGCCCTGTATGCGCCAACCGCGCCCTTGCCGGTCTTGCGGCCTATTGTCAGCTCTCCCAGCATTACGGCGAAGCCTACGAATACTACCAGTATGACGTATACCAGCAGGAAGGCGCCGCCGCCGTTTGCACCCATCTTATACGGGAAGCCCCATATATTGCCCAGTCCTACCGCAGAGCCTATGGCAGCCATGAGGAAGCCGAAATTGGAGCTCCATTGTCCCTTGTTGTTTTCCATTTTTTAAGTTTTCCCCCTGTGTTTTTACTTTGCCGCTTTAAAAATATATTAAAATAGACTTTTCTACCATACCATACCCCCGCCGTCCAGTCAACATTTATTCACAAATAACTCATATTTTTGCTGTTTTTTGTATAAAAATTGTGCAAAGAATAGCAAAAAAGCCGCATTGCGCGGCTTTTCGATTTTGCTTTGTGTATTTTTAAACAATATAATTTCCAGTGCACAGCTCTTCGCTTCTTCGGGATAATATATTGTCAATCCTCGTTGATGTACACACGGGGTACGCGGGGGGTAATGAGGCAGGTAAGCTCGTAGTTGATAGTGCCTACCACCTTGCCCACTTCCTCGGCGGTCATGCCTGCGCCGCCCCAGAGGGTGACTTCGTCGCCCACCTTTACGCTGTCGTCGCCGGTGACGTCTATCATGTGCATATCCATGCATATGCGGCCTACCTGCTTGAACTTCTTGCCGTGTATCATGTCGTAGGAGGCGTTGCTTATACGGCGGGGATGTCCGTCCGCATAGCCCGCTGTTATAACGGCGGTGCGAATGGGCTTGTCGCTGATAAAGGTTCGTCCGTAGCTTATGGATGTGCCTGCGGGCAGATCGCGCACCTGCGCCACCCGGGACTTGAGGGTCAGCACAGGCTTGAGCTCGCCCTTGCGGGGCTCGCTGTCGGGGTACATGCCGTAGAGTATTATGCCCTCGCGCACCATGTCAAGGTGTGCCTCAGGGTGGGCAAGTATCGCCGCAGAATTGCTGGCGTGGCACACCTCCGGGCGCAGCCCCTTCGCTGTAAGGGCGTTGAGGACGGTTGTGTAGTTCTTGAACTGCCACGCGGTGTATTCGTCCTCGGAGGGGGTATCCGCCACGGAGAAGTGGGTGAACATACCCTTTACGGTGATGCCGGGTATCTTGTATATGCGCTCGATGGTATCGGCGGCTGCAAGGGCGGCCTCCTCCCCTTGGGCGAATATGCCGGTGCGGCTCATGCCGGTATCTATCTTTACGTGTACGTTCAGATTCACGCCGGCCTCGGTAGCGTACCTGCCGAACTCCAATGCTGTGCGCTCGTCCTGCACGGCCTGGGTGATATCGTATTTGGCAAGGGTCCCGGCGTACTTTTCGGGGGTATAGCCCAGTATGAGTATGGGCTTGGTTATGCCGCCCTCCCGAAGCTCTATAGCCTCGGACAGGCAGGCTACCGCGAAGAAGTCTGCGCCCTGCTTTTCCAGGAAAAGGCCGCAGTGTACCGCTCCGTGGCCGTATGCGTTGGCCTTTATGACGCAGAGCACCTTCTTGCCGGTGCGCTTGGCTATTTCAAAGTTGTGCTTCAGTGCCGCCATGTCTATTTCCGCCCAGGTGCGGGCCTTGGGATCGATATTGCTCATGTTGAGCCTCCTTGTATTTTTTGTTAAAGATGTGTCATAGCGTTAAGTATTTTCTGTACTAATTTTAGAACAATACCGGGCTTTTTGCAACAAAAAAAGGCCGCTCAGGCGCGGCCCTTTTCATAATTTTTGCTTATCGGGGCTTATCTCTTTTTCCCGAACAGCTTAGCCATGCCCTCGGATACGGTATTCAGGTTCTCTATACTCTCGGACAGCGCCTCAAAGTCTATGGATTGCAGCTGCTGCATGGTCTTTATAAGCTCTACCGTGGCGCCTGTCAGGCTCTCGCTGCCTACCCTTGTAAGCTCGGTAATGCCCTCGCTCATGGCGATGAAATCCACCTGCTGCAATTCGTCCACAACGGCGGAAAGCTCGTTCACGGTGTTATCCGCGTTGGTCAGTATGCTGTTTGCCCTGGGCAGCACCACTACGGCGCTTACGAGTACCACTACCGCCACCAATACGCAGGCTGCGGTGCGTATGAGGTCCATGCTGTGCATCTTCCTGAGCAGCTGCGCCTGCAGCTCCTCTGCGGTCTGAGTCTGCTTAGTCTCCATGGTATATCCTCCTTTACAATATGCGTTATTTAACTATTTCGCCGTAGCTGGCGCCCACGAACTCCCTCAGCTCCTCCGGATCCAGCATGAGCATCTGCCCCCGTATGCCAGCGCTTACCGCTATCCTGTCGAAAAGCTGGGCAGTCTCCTCTATATATGTGGGAAGCTGCTTCTTCATGCCTATGGGTGAGCAGCCGCCCCGAATATACCCCGTCAGCACAGGCAGCTCCTTCACGTGTATCATCTCGGCCTTTTTATTGCCGGATATCACCGCCGCCTTCTTCAGATCCACCTCTTCCCCTACGGGTATGCAGCATACGAAAAGGCCGTTTTTGTCCCCCCGAAGCACCAGCGTCTTGAAGGTACAGTCCGGGTCAAGGCCAAGCTCCGCCGCAGCGTGTACGCCGGAGAGGTCGCTCTCGTCGTATTGATATTCCCGCGCCTCAAAGCCTATGCCTGCGGCGGCGAGCATGCGCATAGGATTGGTTGTCACCATTGCTATATCCCCTTATGCTTTAGTATACCTGAGTATACCACCGGAAGCAGTATCATTGCAACGAGCGCCACTATGGCGACCACTGGCTTTATCCAGCCTCCAACTATGGCTGCCGCGCCGCACACGATCCATACAAACCCGGCAAAGCGGTGAGTCTTATCCCAGTTTTCGTCTGAGCTCAGCGTCCATGGTATCTTTATGCCCACAACGCCGTTGCGCCTGCACTTTGGCAGGTAATTTCCTATTATTATGAACATTATGCCGAGTATGCTGCATACTATCCTGCCCATATCAAAGCTCACGCCCATGGCCGAATACAGCATTACCGGCACCAGTATAAGGCTCAGCACGGGTATTATCCAGCGGCACAGCCACATAAGCCTGGGAGATACCTTATCGGCCAGCTTATTCTCCTTTTCCCATCCGCCAACGGCCTTTATGCTGACCGGGCGCACCTTCACAAAGGGGCTGTCGGGATATATCTCCATGGCTATGCTGCATACAAGATTGATGAGCGCCAGTATGCCCGGCATGCCGAAGGCCGCCATGGCCTTGCTGCTCCAGCCGTTGGGCTGGTTGTCTATGCCCCAGTGTGTGGCCACCACGTCCGGCAGCCTGTCATACAGCGCTATGCCCAACACTATGGGCAGCAGCGTTATCAAAGTCGTAATTACCGTCAGCTTACTTATCTTCTTCATCGTCCTTACCTCCCATAAAGCCCCTGCACCAAAGCATTATCTCCTCAAATACGCTGGTGTTAAGCTGATAATATATAAAGTTCTTTTCCCGGTTCTCGTATATGAGGCCCGCCTTTTTAAGCTGGCTCAGGTGATATGATACCGTGGCCTGCGTCATGTCGAAATGGCTTGCTATGTCACCGGCGGACATCATGCCTCCCTTTAAAAGCTCCAGTATCTCCCGCCGCACCGGATCCCCGATGGCCTTGAATGTCTCCTTCATTCCCATACGCCTCACCTCTTTTGAATTTCATCTAAATAGAGTATATACCGGGGCGGTAAGGTTGTCAAGAAGTATTTAGATTATTTTCTAAATATCGAATGATACCATATGCCGGGAATACTTATACCCTTTTCTGCCTGCTTATAGTATAATACCAGCAGCGGGTGATAAAAACACGGCCCCGTCGGGTAGTCGTGGGCGTACCCATCAGGGTATCAGTAACCTGCCTCCTTGGTTGTCCCTTCCCCGCAGTAAGCTATTTTTAAGGAGGCCATGACAATGGAAGACGCATCACTTACCCTCACACTGTTTCATGACGGCCAGTTTTACGTGGGCATATTCGAGCGCCGGGAGGGAAAGCAGCTCTCGGTCTGCCGCGTAGTATTCGGCGCGGAGCCAAAGGACGGGGAAATAATGGATTTCCTGAATAGGGATTTCCGCCGTCTCTCCTTCAGCCCGAAGGTAAAGGAGGAGCGCAAGCCGCTGCCTGTCAACCCGAAGCGGCTGCAAAGGGAGATAGCCCATCAGGTGAACTCCATAGGTACCGGCACAAAGTCTCAGCAGGCGCTTCAGCTCCAGCGGGAGCAGAATAAGCTTATTCGTCAGGAAAAGACAAAGGAACAGAAGGAAGCGGAAAAGCGGGCGGCCTTTGCGCTGCGTCAGGAAAAGAAAAAAGAAAAGCGCCGCGGGCATTGACCCACGGCGCAGCCGTCAACGGAGGTATCAATAATGGAAGAGGTTCAGAATAACGCCCTCATCGGCGTCGATGAATTCAACAGAGTGGAAATGCGTGCCGGCACCATAATCGAAGCAGGCCCCAACAAGAAGGCCCGTAACCCCGCGTATAAGCTCAAGATAGACTTCGGCCCCGAGATAGGCGTAAAGTCCTCCTCCGCCCAGATAACAGAGCTTTATACCGCAGAGCAGCTTATAGGCATGCAGGTAATATGCTGCACCAACCTCACTCCCATACACATAGGCTCAGTCAAGAGCGAGGTACGCATTCTTGGTACTGAATCCGAGCAGGGAGTGGTGCTGCTCAGGCCCACCGCTCCCGTAAAGAACGGAGACAAGGTATTCTGATATGCAGTTCATAAAAGCCACATCCGGGCACATTGATGCCATCGCTGCCATATACGGCCGCATAATTGACGCACAGGAGCAGGGCCGTCTTACAGTAGGCTGGCAGCGGGGAGTTTACCCCACCCGCCAGACCGCGCTGGACGCTCTGAAGCGGGGCGACCTTTTTGTCTGCGTGGACGGCGGGCAAGTCGCTGCCGCCGCCATAATCAACCGTATACAGGTGCCGGTATACGCAGAGGTGGGCTGGCTTTACCACGCTGAGCCGGATGAGGTTATGGTGCTTCACACCCTTGTGGTAGACCCGCTTCGGGCGGGGAGAGGCTACGGCTCCGCCTTTGTTGCCTTCTATGAAAGCTACGCGAAAAACAACGGCTGCCCGGTGCTCCGCATGGACACCAACGAGAAGAACGCCGCTGCCCGCAGGCTGTACGCCCGACTGGGCTATCGCGAGGCCGGAATCGTGCCCTGTGTGTTCAACGGGATAAAAGGCGTGGGGCTGGTGTGCCTGGAGAAAAAACTGTAAGCAGGGGCCGTTCCCTTTGCATTTAGAGCCTTTCTTCGCTGCTGCCGTCCTCACCGTTTTTTTCTATTACGACCGCGTTGCCGTTGGCGGTGACCGCAAAAACGTATGGCTGGTACGATATTCCCCCCGTTGCGAGCAAGTCCTTCGTCTGCGGATCGAGCGTGATATAATCAAAGTCAACCCCTATTACGGCGTTGCAGCCCAGCTCGTATGCCGCCTCCTTCAGCTCCCGCAACGCATTCCGGCGTATTTCCACAAGCGAGTTCAGCAGCTTATCCTTTACCCCGGTATCCGAGCCGAATACCGCCAAACCGCGGTCTACCGATATGGCGTCGTCGCCGGATATATATCCCGAATACTTCGTTATAGTGTAGCCATCGAAGCTAAAGCCCGAGGTTATGAGCATCTTAGCCATAGCCCTCTTCTTTTTTTCCACCTCCCTCCTTTCGGCGGCCGCCTCTTCCTCCTGCTGCGCCTTAAACTCAGCATACATTCTCACAGCTTTGTCAACATTACTATCTTCGATCACATAAGAAGTCCACGTCTCTTTGAGCAGCTTTTTTTCTTTTAAAAACGCCTTTAAGTCATTTTCGTCAAATCCATATTGCCGGCAAACATCTGATATCTTCATAATTATGCCCCCACTATTAAATATTTATTTCAGGTACTTCAATGCTTCAGGATTATCAGGGTCGATGTCCAGTATTAGGTTTGCGTATTTCCGTGCCCTTGCGGGGTTTTCCCTGCACTTTCTCAGCAGCTCCGCCACATCGTCATCAAGGCCTATGCTCGATGTATAGGCTATCCTGTACCTTGCGCCGCAATAGCGACAGGTCCTTATTCCGTTTTCATCATAAAAATCTGATGCGCCGCATTTTTCACATACAATAGCTTTCATGGAACAGTCCTCCATGCGTGAAATGTATTTTCTTTTACTTCTTTTATTATAGTGTAGGCTCTTGCGTATTGCAACAAAAAAGCGGAGCCGCCTTCGCGGCTCCGCTCAGTCTGTCGAAAATCTCAGGGTTGTTAAGGGGCCGCAGCCCCTTGAGGCTAAACCCGAAAAAAACTCGAAGAAGTGGCGCTTAGCCACTTCTTCGAAAGTCTTACGCCTCGTTAAAGGCGTCCTTGCCCAGCCCACAGACGGGGCATACCCAATCCTCCGGGACGTCCTCCCAGGGGGTGCCGGGGGCTACGCCGTTATCCGGATCGCCCAGCTCGGGATCGTATACATAGCCGCAGGGGCATTCGTATTTTTTCATCGCTGCGTTCTCCTTTTTTTGCCCTGTTATTCGCCGAAATAGCGCTTCAGCAGGCCCTCGAAGGCCTTGCCGTGACGGGCTTCGTCCCTGGCCATCTCGTGTACGGTGTCGTGGATAGCGTCGAGGTTCAATTCTTTAGCCCGCTTTGCAAGCATAGTCTTTCCTTCGGTCGCGCCATGCTCTGCCTCTACACGCATCTCAAGGTTGCGCTTGGTGCTGTCGGTCACTACCTCGCCCAGCAGCTCCGCGAACTTTGCCGCATGCTCGGCCTCTTCATAGGCAGCCTTCTCCCAGTACAGGCCGATCTCGGGATAACCCTCCCGGTGAGCTACGCGGGCCATAGCCAGATACATACCGACTTCACTGCACTCGCCGTTGAAGTTGGCGCGGAGGCCTTCGATGATCTCGGGATCTACGCCCTTAGCAACGCCTACCACGTGCTCGGCGGCCCAGCTCTTTTTGTCTTCTTCTACGGGCACGAATTTGTCCTTTGGAGCCTTGCAGACGGGGCAGAATTCGGGGGCCTCAGGTCCTTCGTGTACATAACCACAAACTGTGCAACGGAACTTCATATTAATAATACCTCCTGATGATTGAGAATGATTATCGTTCTCATTTCTGATGGTCTTATTATACCACCCTTTTCCTCTTTTGGCTATACCCTATTCCAACTTTTTTTATATTTTTTTGGCTTTAATATGACTACCATCAGTTGACAAGAGCACACAAGGTTTTAGAAGCCAAACAGCACGGCATAACTGTGTCGTCCTCATTTGA
>ERZ1106976.1280-NODE-1280-length-25962-cov-24.461999_pt1 | contig 25962 bp, 27 predicted proteins | sample MGYA00403687_ERZ1106976 | MGnify/ENA primary metagenome ERZ1106976 (study PRJEB35170, sample SAMEA104062446) | human gut metagenome | biome: human gut; feature: human-associated habitat; material: faeces | place: Denmark | collected 2013-02-22 ... | reverse complement strand
CGGTTGCCACACGCCCCTCAAACGTGCCTGTCTACCTATTCCAGCACTCTCGCATGCAATTTTCATTTGCTCGATTATTATACTCAGCTGCTCGCCGTTTGTCAAGTGTTTTATTTCTTTTTGCCCGGATGTTCCATCACTTTTTTACTTGCGCTTCGCTTCGACATCTGATATAATATCATTTGTATGTACGTGAGGAAGGCGGGCGATGGGGTTGCCGAAGTTCTTTGTTGCGCCCGGGTCGGTCCGGGGCAGCTTTCTGACGCTTGAGGGCGAAAACGCCGCGCATGCCAGGGTCCTGCGCCTGCGTCAGGGCGACCGTGTGCTCGTCTGCGACGGCTGCGGCACCGACTACAGCTGCACCATCTCCGACATCTCGCCGCAGCAGGTCTGCCTGGTGGTAGACAGCGCTTCGGCCTCCGCGTCGGAGCCGCGCGTACAGTGCAGCGTCTACATGGCCTACGCCAAAGCCGACAAGCTCGAGCACGTCATCCAGAAGGCGACGGAGCTCGGCGCGTATGAGATCGCCGCGTTCCCCTCTTCGCGCTGCGTGATGCGGCTCGACGCCGCCGGGGCGCAGAAGAAGCTCGACCGCTGGCAGAAGATCGCCGCGTCCGCCGCGGCGCAGTCCGGCCGCGGGCGGATCCCGCAGGTGCTGGCGCTGCCGTCGTTCGCCGATGCGGTCAAGCGTGCCGCCGGGTGTGAGCTGGCGCTGCTGCCGTATGAGAACGAGCACGCGCTCTCGCTGCGCCGCGCCGTGGGCGAGGCCGCGTTTGAGACCGTTTCCATTATGACCGGCCCGGAGGGCGGCTTCTCAGAAGACGAGGTGCGCCTGGCCCAGGAGGCCGGGATGCAGATCTGTACGCTCGGTCCGCGCATTCTGCGCTGCGAGACCGCCCCGCTGTGCGCGCTGAGCGCCGTGCTGTATGCCGCGGGCGCGCTGGACTGAACGGAATTTCAATCAAAGGACAGAAGATTATGACGAAGAACAAAACTGCTGCAAAAAAGACGGAGGATCAGTCCGTTGTCTATAAAGTCCCCGCTGCATTCGCGCTGATGATCGTGGTGGTCTATGCGTTCTGGAAGCTCGGCGGGTATTACAGTACCGTGGAAGGCTTTACGGCGCTTTATCCGATGTTCTGCGTTCAGCGATATGTGTTTCTGGCGCTGACCGCCGCAGAACTTGTGCTGTGCGTTCTGCTGAAAAGCAGGCTTGCGCGGACGATCTGCCGCTACTGGCTGGCTGCGTTTGCACTGCTGTGTGTGTCGGCGTGGATCCTCTCGATCTTCTGGACCGGCAACATGATCGCCATCTATCTCATGCACGCGCTGGTCTACTGCCTGTATATGGTCTGGCAGCTCTATCGCTCGGAGTTCTTCACGTTCTCGCTCGTGACGGCCACGGCCGGCGTCGTCTTCTTCCTGACGGCCCGCACGTCCTACATGGCCAACCGCATCGGCGGCAGCATCCTGCTCGCGCTCATCCTGATCGGCACGGCGCTCGTCGTGTTCCTGTGCGCGAAGAACCGCGGCCGGCTGACGATCGGCGGCAAGACGCTGCAGCTGTTCCCCGACGGGTTCAATTCGCTGCTGTTCTATTTCATCTGCGTCCTGTGGGCCATCGTGCTGATCGCGTGCCTGCTGTTCGGCTCCGGCTTCGCGTATTACGCCATGTTCGCCGCCATCGCGGTGGAGCTGATCGGCGCCGTCTATTACACGTTCCAGCTCAAGTAATTTCTGCATACTGCCGCCCTCCGCTCCGTATTCTTGGAGCGGAGGGTGATTTTTTGTTCACTGGCCGTCAGATCCTGAAAAATACCTTACTGCTGACCGCTGCGGCGCTGCTGCTGCGGCTGCTTTCGATGCTGTTCCAGGCGTATCTGGCCGGAAGGATCGGCGCGGACGGCCTGGGCGGCGTGCAGCTCGTGCTGTCGGTGTCGGCGTTCGCGGCGACGCTGGGGCTCGCCGGGGCGCGGGTCGCGGCGAGCTGCCTTTGCGCCGAGGCCTACGGCAGGCGTGACAGCGCCGGGCTGCAGGGCGCGGCGGCGCACTGCCTCGGCTATGTGCTGCTGACGAGCATGCTGGCGGCCGCAGGGCTGTTTTTTGCCGCGCCGTGGATCGCGCGGTATGCGCTGCGCCTGCCGGAGGCGGAGGGCAGCCTGCGGCTGCTGGCGGGGCTCGTGCCGGTCGGGTGCGTCAATCTGGTGCTGGGCGGATATCTGACCGCGGCCGGGCAGGTGCTGCGGCTGACGGCGGTGGACGCGTGCGAGCGCGTGTGCTGCCTGGGGCTGAGTCTTTTGCTGCTCCGGTCTGCGCCGGAGGGGCTGGGCGGGGCGTGCTTTGCGCTTCTGGGCGGGGATCTGCTCGCGTCCTGCGGGGCAGCCGCCGTGCTGTACGGGTTTTACCGGCAGGGCTGGCGCGGTGTTTCGCCGTCTGAAGCGCCGCCGGGGCTTGGTCGGCGCGTTCGAAAGCTTGCCGCGCCGCTGGCGCTGAGCGACTATCTGCGCGCCGCGCTGCGGACGCTCGAGCAGCTGCTCATCCCCTGGGGGCTCGCGCAGGCGGGCGCGTCGCAGCAGCGCGCGATGGCGGCCTACGGGACCGTCACGGGGATGGTGTTCCCGGTTTTAATGCTCCCGGCGGCGTTTTTGTATGCGCTCATCGATCTGCTGATCCCGGAGCTTGCCGCCTGCCGCGCGCAGAGGCGTGCGGCGCGGCTGCAGTCGGTCACGCGGCAGTGTCTGCGGGCGGGGCTGCTGTTCGGGAGCTTTACGGCGGGGCTGCTGTTCGTGCTGGCCGGGCCGCTGGCGCAGCTCTTATACCGCAGCGCGGAGGCCGGGCGGCTGCTGCGGCTGTTTGCGCCGGTGGCGCTGGTCTTGTATCTCGACGCGCTGGTGGATGGGATGCTGAAGGGCCTTTCGGAGCAGGTCGCCAACGTGCGCTACAACACCATCACGTCCGCGCTGGACGTGGCGCTGCTGTTCGTACTGCTGCCGCGGTATGGGCTGGGCGGATATGTCTTCACGTTCATCGCGGCGCATCTGGTCAACTTCGCGCTGAGCCTGCGCAGGCTCCTGCGCGTGACCGGGCTGCGGGCCTCGGCGGGCGCCGCCGTGCGGACAGCGCTTCTGGCCGCGGGCGCGGGCGCGGCGGCGCTGCTGACGCCCGCGCCGGGTCCGGAGGCGGCGGAGCTGCTGCTGCGCGGGGCGGTATATGCCGGTGTGTACGGGCTGGCCGCATGCGTGAGCGGCACGGCGGAGCTGTGCGTGCCGGAAAGCCTTCGGCCGGCGCGGCGCGCGGAAAAAGCGCGGGCGCTCCGTTGACTTTTGCGTGCGGAACCCGTACAATCATAGCAGAATGTGACGAAAGGAAGACGTTTCCCATGATCTCTTTCCGCAATGATTATTCCGAAGGCGCGCACCCCAAAATTCTTGCCGCGCTGGAACAGAACAACCTGACCACCACCTGCGGCTACAGCATGGACCCGCTCTGTGACGAGGCCCGCGCCGCCATCCGTGCCCGCTTCGCCTGCCCGGCGGCGGACGTGCATTTTCTCGTCGGCGGCACCATCGCCAACACGACCGTCATCGCCGCGGCGCTGCGGCCGTGGGAGGGCGTGATCGCCGCGGACACCGGCCACATCAACGTCCATGAGACCGGCGCGATCGAGGCCTCCGGCCACAAGGTCTGCGCCATTGAGGCACCAAGCGGCAAGCTGACGCCCGCGCTCGTGCGCGAGGTCATGCGCCGCCACTGCGACGGGCAGGACGAGCACATGGTGCTGCCGCGCATGGTCTATATCTCCGACGCGACGGAGCTCGGCACGATCTACACGAAGGCGGAGCTCGCCGCCCTGCACGAGGTCTGCGGGGAATACGGCCTGTACCTGTTCCTCGACGGCGCGCGCATGGCCGCGGCGCTGGTGGCCGAGGGCAACGACCTGCAGCCGGAGGATTTTGCAACGTACTGCGACGTCTTCTATCTCGGCGGGACGAAAAACGGCCTGCTGTTCGGCGAAGCCGTCGTCATCACAAATGAGGCGCTCAAGCCGCATTTCCGCAACATGATCAAGCAGCGCGGCGGCATGTTCGCCAAGGGTTTCCTGTTCGGCACGCAGTTCACCGCGTATCTGCAGGACGAGCTGTGGCTCACGATGGCGCGGCACGCCGTGACGCAGGCGCAGCGCATCCAGACGGCCGCCGTGCAGAAGGGCTACCGGCTCTTCGCCGTCTCCCCCACCAACCAGGTCTTCCTCGTGCTCAGCCACGCACAGATCGAGCGGCTGCGGCAGGACTTTGCCTTTGAGATCACCGGCCATGTGGACGACGAGCATGAGGCCGGGCGCTTCGTCTGCTCGTGGGCAACGAAGGAAGAAGCGGTCGACGCGCTCATCGCGGCCCTGTGATGGAGCGGATCGACCACCCGATCCCGCCGCTGTACGACGGAAGCTCCCGGATTTTGATCCTGGGCTCGTTTCCGTCGGTCAAGTCGCGGGAGGCGATGTTTTTCTACGGGCACCCACAGAACCGGTTCTGGCCGGTGCTGGCGGCGGTGCTGGGCTGCGAACGCCCGACGACGATCGAGGAAAAGAAGCGGCTGGCGCTGACGCACCACATCGCGCTCTGGGACACGATCGCCAGCTGCGAGATCGAGGGCTCGAGCGACAGCTCCATCCGCGGCGTGGTGCCGAACGATCTGACGCCCATTCTCCGCGGCGCGGATATCCGGCAGATCTACTGCAACGGCGGCACGTCGTACCAGTATTTCCGCCGCTACCAGCAGCAGCTGACCGGCCGCGAGGCCGTCAAGCTCCCCTCGACCAGCCCGGCCAACGCCGCCTGGAGCGCGGAGCGCCTGACCGCCGCCTGGCGCGTGATCCTGGAGGCGCTGAAATAGACAGAAAAGGACCCCGCCCAGCCACAATGTGGCTGCGGCGGGGTCTTTCAGTCTGCAAGGAGGCCGGCCATGTCTTCCGCGGAGATGCGATAGACCGCGCCGTCAATGCCGCCTGCGCGGAGGGCCGTGAGGACGCTGGCCCGGTCATACCGGCAGCCGGTCACGGCGGCGGCAATGGTCTCGGCGGACAGCGTCGAGAAGAAATCTCCCCAAACAGACGCCTGGCAGATCACGCCGCGCTGCACGTCCAGGCGGAAGGTGAACTTGCCGCCGGCGAAGTGCCCGGTCCGCTCGATGTTGAAGCGGGGATTGCGGCCGTAGACCGCGTCCCAGGCCGCAAATTTTTCCTCTGCCAGCGCTCGGATGCGCGCGTCGTCCGCGGGCGTCTGGCAATAGGTCTGCGTGCTGCCGCGCATCAGGTGCCGGAGCATACAGGCCTTGAACTGCTCCGCCGGGAGCTTCCGGGGCAGGTGCTCGGAGATATTCGTCACGCGGTCGCGGACGGATTTGATGCTCTTGGACTGGATCTTATAGGGGTCGACCGTCGTGGCGGCGGCCATCTGCGCAAGATCGGTGTCATAGAGCAGGGAGCCGTGATGGACGATGCAGCCGGGCAGCCGGTACTGCGCGTTCCCGGAGAACTTTCTGCCGTCGATCAGCAGATCATTGCGCCCGTTGAAGCCCGCGTCCGCGCCCAGCTCGCGCACCGCGTCGACGACGGGGCCGATGTACTGGGAAAATTCGATCTGCGTCTGGTCGGAATGCTCGATAAAGGTGAACTGCCAGCCGCCCAGGTCCGTATAGATCGTCCCGCCGCCGGACATGCGGCGGACCAGGCGGATCTTGTGGGCGTCGGCATAGGGCTTGTTGATCTCCTCGAGGATGTTCTGGTATTTTCCGACCATCAGCGTCGGCGTCGTCCGCCAGAACAGCAGCACCGGTTCCGGCAGCTTCTTTTCGGCCGCGAAATAGTATTCCAGGCCAAAATTATAATAGACGTCGGTCGAGCCGGTCTCAATATAGATCATGCGTGTCCTCCAGCGCTTCCCAGGCCCGGTAGGAGCTGCGCGCGAGCGGCGCGGACGCCACGTGGCGGAAGCCCTTGGCGAGCGCCAGCTGCTTATACCGGGCAAAATCCTCCGGCGCGGCATAGCGGGCCAGCTTCCAGTGCGCCTCCGACGGCTGCAGATACTGGCCGATGGTCAGAATGTCGCAGCCGACAGCGAGCACGTCATCCATCAGGGCGGAGATCTGCGCGTCCGTCTCGCCGAGGCCGACCATGAAGCCGGTCTTGGTGAGGATGCTCGGGTCCTGTTCCTTCACATAGCGCAGAACGCCGAGCGTGCGCGCATAGTCCGCCTGCGGGCGGACGGCCTTCTGCAGCTCCCTGACGGTCTCGATATTCAGGTTGAACACCTCCGGGTGGGCGGCGATCACGATATCGGCGGCCGCATGGTCGCCCTTCATGTCGCTGGTCAGCGTCTCGACCGTCGTGCCGGGGCAGCGGGCGCGGATGGCACGGATCGTCTTTGCAAAGTGTGCCGCGCCGCCGTCCGGCAGATCGTCCCGCGTGGCGCAGGTCAGAACGACATGGCGAAGCCCCAGCTTTTCGGCCGCCTGCGCCACGTTTTCCGGCTCGTCCGGGTCGGGCGGCAGGGGCTTGCCGCAGGTGACGTTGCAGAACCGGCAGTTGCGCGTGCAGACGTCGCCGAGGAGCATAAACGTGGCTGTGTGCTTCTGATAGCATTCGCCGAGATTCGGACAGTTGGCCGCCTTGCAGACGGTATTGAGCTTCAGATCGCGCATCAGTTCCGCGACCTCGCTCACGGCCTGCTGGTTATAGCGGACGCGGAGCCATTCGGGTTTGCGTTCCATGGTCCTCCCCTGCCTTTCCTACGTTTCGATGATCGCGACGGGCGTCAGCACCGCGACGCTGTCGCCTTCCTCGCACAGCTGGCGGCGCAGGATGCCGTCTTCCGTCGCTTCGATCTGGTTGACGACCTTATCGGTCTCGATCTCGTACAGAGCCTCGCCCTTGTGGATCTCCTCCCCCTCGTTTTTCAGCCAGGCGCACAGAACGCCGCTCTGCATCTCCGGCTGGAGCTTCGGCATAACAAGCTGTTTTTCCATCGTTTTTCCTCCGTTCGGTTTACATAAAAATATCGAACAATTCCGCCGCCCGCTCGCCCGCGAGCGCCCGGCAGACGTCCAGAAACAGCGCCGGGTCCAGCCGTGCGCCTTCGAGCAGCGCGGATGCGCGCGCGGCGTCGATCGCGTCGGACTGCACGGCTGCGTTCCGGATCAGCCCGTGCCGCGCCTCATAGCGGACGCGGATCGGCCTTCCTGCAAATTCCGCGGTCTTTTCATAGGTGAAGGCCGGCGTCTTGCCCCAGGTCCAGTCCCAGGACTGGTAGAGCTCCGCGGCAAGGCGGCGGACGTCGGCGAGCTGCGCCTGCGTGAGGCAGACGGTCTTTGCGCCGGGCGGCAGGATCTTCTGCGCCAGCTGCCGGGCGAACGTCACGATCTCGCAGTCTTCCCTGAGGTACGGCCGCAGGTTCGTGACCGCGCAGATGGCCGACTGCGTCCCTTTTGAGCAGAACGCGTCGTTTTTCCGGCCGGTCGTGATCTCGTCCAGCCGGGTCAGATCCGTGTCAAACAACAGCGTTCCGTGGTGCAGCACGCGGCCGTTTGCGATCTTCTGCGCGCTGCCGGAGATCTTTTTCCCGTCCACGGTCATGTCGCAGGTGCGGCTTTTCTGCGCCGGGACGCCGAGGGCGTTCAGCGCCCGCAGCACCGGGGCCAGACAGCGGTCATAGTCCAGCGCGCCGCTCTGGCCGGTGATCAGCGTGTAGTTGAGATTGCCGAGATCATGATAGACCGTCCCGCCGCCGGACATGCGGCGCACGACCGGGACGTTCTGCTCCAAAAGCGCGCGCACATGGACCTCGCGGCAGATGTTCTGATAGCAGCCGACCACGACCGCGGGGCGGTTGCGCCAGAGCAGCAGCACCTCGTCCTCCCGGAAGGTCCGGAACACATAATCTTCAAACGCCTGATTGAAAAACGGGTCATGTGATGTTGTTTCGATTTGAATCATGTGTGAATCCTTCCGTTTTCAGATTTATTTTCAGATTCTATCACATCTTCCCACAAAAAACAACATAAAAATAACCTCTTCCGAAAGGAAGAGGTTATCGGCAGACGATTTCAGAAGGTGCGGGCCAGGGCCTTGGCCCGGTCGATGGCGGCGGCGAGGGAGGCTGCTGCGTCAAAGCCCGCGACGTCCATGCCGTCGGCGGCGATGCAGGTGTATGCGCCGATGCCGAAGAAGGTGTGCAGGGCATCGAGATACCGGCTGCCCATCTCCATGGCGTCGCCGGTGTAGAAGCCGCCGCGCGTGGTCAGGAAGACGAGCTGCGAGGCCCGGCAGAGGCCCTGCAGGCCCGACTCCGTGGAGCCGAAGGTGATGCCGTCGACCGAGACCTGCTCGATGTAGACCTTCAGCAGGGCCGGGAAGGACAGATCCCAGAACGGAGCGGCGATGACGATGCGGTCCGCTTGCGCAAACTGGTGCGCGTAGCGGAAGCGCGGATGGTCCCGCTCCCCTGCCGCGAGCAGCTGCTCGCGCTGGGCAAAATAGCCGTCCTTGAAATACGAAAGGTCCTCCGCCATCAGATCCAGCCGCGTGACGCGGCAGTCAGCCGGCAAGGCGAACAAAAACGCGTCCGCGAGCTTTTTGGTGCGGGAGGCTTCGCCGCGGATGCAGCAGTCGGCAAACAGAACGTTCTTCATTGGCCTCTCTCCTGTTCCAGCCGGTACAGCGCCTCGAGGGCGACCCGGATCTCATTTTGCTCGCCGCGGGCGGTCAGGCTCTCGCCGTCCACGTAGCCGCCGATGGCGTCGGCAGTGTCTTCGCCGTAGACGACAACGTTGTTGAGGATCGACGCCGTCTTCATCCCGCGCAGGCGGCCGATGGTGAACAGCGCCGCGGACTCCATATCCGCGCCGAGCGCGCCCTTGCGCGACCAGTAGGCGCTTTCCGCGTCGTTTTCCTCGTGATAGAAGCTCTCGTGGCTGTGGATGATGCCGACGTGGCTGCGGCAGCCGAGGTCCTTCGCCGCGTCCACGCAGAAGCCGAGCAGCCGGTAGTCCGCCACGGCGGGATATTCGGTATGGACGTAGGCCTTCGACGCGCCGTCGTCACGGATGGCGCCGCAGCCGAGGATCAGATCGCCCAGCCCGATGCCCTTCTGCAGCGCGCCGCAGGAGCCGATGCGGATGGCGGCCTCCACGCCGATGTTGTGCAGCTCCTCCACGCAGATGCCGGCGGACGAGCCGCCGATGCCCGTGGAGACGGCGAGGATAGGGACGCCGCGGTAGGTGCCGGTCAGGCTGCGGAACTCGCGGTTGTAGGCAAGCTCGCGCACGCCCTCCAGCTGCTGCGCGATGCGGTCGAGCCGGGCCGGGTCGCCGGGCAGGATGGCATAGCGGACGCCCAGGGTCTCATCCAAACAGATATGCGGCTGCTTCATACAGGACTCCTCCTTGTCAGACTGTCAGATCGTCTGAATTTCAATGTGGTAATGGTTGCGGCTGCACAGCGCGTGCTCCACCTCGACGCGGTATTCCAGGTCGAGCACGCCGCCGTGCTCGTTGAGCAGAATGGTCATATCCTCTGTCACGACGCTGATCATCATGACGCCGAAGCCCATGTCGTACAGCGAATCATGCGTCTGCCCGCGGACAAAGCGCATCTCAGCGTTGAGCTTGCCGGTGCGGCGGAGCGTAACGGTCCTGCCGTCTTCGACGGTGAAGGAGGTCACGACGCCCTCGAGCCCGGTCATCTCCGACTCGACGTAGGAGACGATGGCGAGCCCCGGCTCATAGCAGTACGAGCCCTCGGTCACAAGGCCGAGCGTCTCAGGCTCGACGCCCTCCATGCGCTGCGTACCGGTGATGGAAATTTTGGCTGCCTGTACCATCACGCCTCCAGCGCGAGCGCGATCAGATCGTCGATGAGCTCGCTGTAGGGGATGCCGCTGGCCTCGAAAAGCTTGGGGTACATGGAGATGGACGTGAAGCCGGGGATGGTGTTGATCTCGTTGAAGACCGTGCCGCCGTCCGGCGTCACGAAAAAGTCGACACGCGACAAACCCCGGCAGCCCATGGCCGTATAGACGCGGACCGCCTGCTCGCGCACCTGCTCAGCGGTCTGCTCGGCGATGCGGGCGGGGATGTAGAGCCGGGCGGAATCGGAGATGTATTTCGCCTCATAGTCGTAGAATTCCGCGCCGGAGTCGATCTCGCCGCAGACGGAGGCAAAGGGGTTTTCGTTGCCGAGCACGGCGACCTCGACCTCCTGCCCGCGGATGAACTCCTCGACGAGGACCTTGCGGTCGTATTTGAGCGCGGCCTCGATGGCCGCCTCCAGCGCTTCGCGGCCCTGGGCCTTGGCCACGCCGACGGACGAGCCGGTCCCGGCGGGCTTGACGAAGACCGGGTACGGGAATTTCGCCTCGACCGCGTCCAGCACGGCTGCGCGGCTGCGGGCAAAGCCTTCGCGCGTGACGAGCTGCCAGTCGGCCTGGCGCACGCCCGCCTGGGAGGCAATGAGCTTCGTGATGGTCTTATCCATGCAGGCCGCGGAGGCCGCGACGTGCGGGCCGACATAGGGGATCCCGGCGATCTGCAATAGACCCTGGATTGCGCCGTCCTCGCAGTTTTCGCCGTGCATGACGGGGAAGACGACGTCGATGCGCTCGCGCACAACGCAGTCGTTTTCAAAGCTCAGAAGCCCCTGGCCGCGCACGGGCGAGATGGCCGCGCGGCGGTTTTCCTCGCAGTTCTGCCAGGTGCCGGCGGGCAGCATGCCGTAGTCCTTACCGCCGAACAGGATCCAGTCGCCGTCCTTGGTGATGCCGACCGGGAAAATGTTATATTTGTCTTTGTCGATATGGTTCAGCACAGACTCGGCTGACCGCAGCGAGACCTCGTGCTCCGACGAGACGCCGCCGAACAGAATACAGACACTCAGTTTTTTCAAAACAGGACCCTCTTTTCCGCCGCCGCAGCTAAAACTCACGCGGCAGCACTCCTATCATATGCGAAACTGCCGCAGAACACAAGTATCTTTTTCCTGAATACTGTGATTTTAACAGTAGAAAATGCCAAGCAATGTGTATATAATGTTTAGAGACAGCAGAGGAGGCTTTGGTATGCAGATCGATCTATCAAAAAAAGAGTTCCGCCGGCTTCTGGATATGGTCTATATCGGTAACTGGATCCTCAACTCGACCCGCGGCGACGACCGCTTCGCAGATTATGATGATTTGGAATCGAAGCTCTTCGCCCTTTGCCGCGGCAACGGCATGGACGCGCTCGTCGAGCGGTATGAGGGTACGGACGTTCCGTCGCGCGCCTTCTCTGACGGGGGCATCCACGAGGCCATCATGGATTACGAGGACACCGTCTTCTACGAGATCCTGGCCGAGGAGCTGGCCCGGCGCGACATGGACTATCAGCCCGTCTCCAACGACAATTACGAGGCGCTCGTCTCCCGTATGGACGATTACATCGCCGAGTTTGAGGCCCATGGCACCGACAACATCTCCATCCCGGATATGGACCTGCCGTGAGGCGCGGCATCCGGCAAAACAGACAAATACCCCTCCGGCGGTTCCCGACGCCGGAGGGGTATTGTGTTGCTGACAGGCGTTTTGCAGAGGGGGATCTGCTCACGCTGCCCGGAAAGCACATGGGGTGTGCAGCTTTCCAAGCGGCGGCGGGCTCCGGGGGAAAGTGGAGCGCAGCGCCAGATAAAAAGTCCGCACAGCCACCAGCCGTGCGGACAAAAATTCGTCCATCGACTCCCGGTGACGGCAGGAGCACAGGTCTGGTCCTTACGTATCTGACTTAGCGCGGCATGCGCGCATCACAGTGACCCACTCGCGGGGCTTCGCACCCCATTCCGCTTCCGGCTTCCGTTCAAAACCGGGCGGACCGACCCGCCTTGTTTACTTTCCATATTCATTATATCATATTTTTTCCGCTTTGCAAGCCCTTTTGTACCGCTTTTATTCTACTCGTTTTTTAACACCAAATTAACGCCCGCCTGCGGTATAATAACCCCGAAAATCGGAGCGCGCAGGCGCTTTGTGAGGAGGAAGAAACATGTTTCTGGTAAACGCCGCGATGGAGGATGTCTCCATCGGTACCGCCGCTTTGATCGTCGTGCTCGGCATGGCCGTCGTCTTTTTCGGCCTGATCCTTCTGATGTACGTCACGAAGATCGCCGGCGCGATCATCAACCGCAAAAAATCCGCGGAGCCCGCTGCCGCGCCCGCCGCAGCCCCCGCTGCGCCCGCTGTGAAGACGGCCCCTGCCCCCGGCACCGCCGGCAAGATCGCCCTGCACGACGTGCCCGACAAGACGGCCGCCATGCTCATGGCCATCGTCGCCAGCAAGACCGGCAAGCCGCTCAACCAGCTCCGGTTTATCTCCATCCGCGAGATCAAGGACTGACACCATTGCTACATAGGGACGCGCACGGTTCGTGCGCGTTCCCTTTTTTGCGCCATTTTGTGCATTATGATCATTCATAACGTTAACATCTCGTTAAGATTAGGCAGTTTGCCTTTACCGGCTATCCGTTTTATGGTATGATGAGTGCAATCTGAGGAATATCCTCAAAAAAGAAAAGGAGAAGGAAAGCATGAAAGAAAAGAAGAAGCTCAGTTTGCCGGCATGGATATTCATCGGCATGCTGGCCGGTATCGTCGCCGGTCTCATCTTCGCATTCGCCGGTCTCGGCGATTTTACCACGGAGTGGATCAAGCCCATCGGCACGATCTACGTCAACCTGCTGAAGTTCCTGGTCGTCCCGGTCGTCCTGTTCTCGATCGCCGACGGCGTCATCAGCCTGAAGGATCTCAAGCGCGTCGGCTCCGTCGGCGTTAAGACCTTCATCTACTACATGATCACGACTGCGCTGGCCGTTGTCATCGGCCTGATCCTGGTCAACATCTTCAAGGGCAATTTCACCCCGCTGCCCTCCGCCGACCTCGGCGCGCTGGAGTATGAGGCCAAGGAAGCCCCGTCCGTCATGCAGGTCATCGTGAACATCTTCCCGTCCAACCTGCTGCAGCCGATGGTCTCCTCCGACATGCTGCCGGTCATCGTCATCGCCATCTTCCTCGGCGCGGGCGTCCTGGCCGCCGGTGAGAAGGGCCAGAAGATTGCAGAGCTTATCAACTGCATGGAAGAAGTCATCATGAAGATCATGATGATGATCATCAAGTTCACCCCGATCGGCGTTTTCTGCCTGATGACCAATGTCGTTGCTGTCAACGGCGCGGACATCATCGGTAAGCTGGCGCTCATCATCGGCGTTGCGTACCTCGGCTATATCGTGCACGTCGTGGTCGTCTACGGCCTGTCCGTCAAGTTCCTGTCCAAGATGAGCCCGATCAAGTTCTTCAAGGGTCTGGCTCCCGCCATGATCACCGCCTTCACCACCACGTCCTCCAACGCGACCCTGCCGGTCAACATCGAGTGCTGCAACAAGATGGGCGCGGAGCCTGAGATCAGCTCCTTCGTCCTGCCTCTCGGCGCGACGATCAACATGGACGGCACGGCCATCTATCAGGCTGTCTGCGCAGTCTTCATCGCCTGCTGCTATGGCGTTGAACTGACGCTCGGCGATATGGCCATGATCGTTTTGACCGCAACCCTCGCCTCTGTCGGTACGGCTGGCGTTTCCGGCGCTGGCATGATCATGCTGGCGATGGTTCTGACCCAGGTTGGTCTGCCGGTCGAGGGCATCGCAATCATCGCGGGCGTCGATAAGCTGTTCGACATGGGCCGCACGACCCTGAACATCACCGGCGACGCGACCTGCGCCCTGTTCATCTCCCGCCTCGAGCGCGAGAAGGCCGCCAAGAAGGCTGCCAAGGCTGCAAAATAACTCCCTGCTTCACGCAAAACGCTCCCCCAGATGAACCGGGGGAGCGTTTTTGCGTGTAGAAAAAGCCGTCTCAGCCGAAAAAACCATGGGAACGCTTTGCGCCGTTACTCCGTGAACGTGTACCGGATCATGACGCCCTTGCCGTCGCCGGTGGTGATGATCGTATCGCCGGAGGCGTTTTTGCCGGAATCGAGGACGGGATACCGCCCCTGCGCCGCAACATACGCCTCGGGGCTGGCGGCCTCGATCTGCTTGAATTCCCGTGCCGCGTGCGCTTCGCCGCCGCAGGGATTGATCGTCTCGATCAGAACTTCGTATTCGTGCATAAACCGTTGCACTCCTTTCTGGTTTCTGTCTTCAGTATACCACAGGCGGTGCAAAGTATGCAAGAATAGAAAATTATGGTTTTCTGGATATCTTACCACTGCATCGCGGCGGTAAAAATCGCGCTGAGGGCGCGCGTGATCTCCGGCAGCTGCAACGCGGGCAGCGGACTTTCGCCAAGACCGGCCTCGATCGTGAACGCGGGCCGCTTGAATACCTGCAAAAACCAGTCCTTGAAGCCCGCATTGGCCGATTCCGGCGGCACAGGCTCGACCGGGTAGCCGGAGGCGTCCGAAAACGCCTGCGCCAGCGCGTGAGCGCCCGGCGGAGCTGTTTCGTCCGGGCCGGGATAGATCACGGAGCCCTGTGTGTGCAGCGCCAGCATCAGCTCCGGGTGGATGCAGCGCGTAAAGGCGGCGAGCGCCGCCGTCTCCGGCTGGTCAAGCGGAGAAAAGCCCGCAAAGTCTCTCGGCGCGGGGCCGGAAATGCCCTGCGCCTTTTTGATGCGCCGCGCCGTCTCCCAGCGGGCGGGGTAGTTGAGGTTCAGATCGACACCGCGCAGATTCGCCTTCCAGCCGGACGGGAACGGGATATCGGGATACTGCGCGGCAATGTCTGCCGCCGCCCGGTATTCAGGGCTTCCGGGCGCGCAGATGCCTGCGGCCAGATCGGCCCCGTCCGGGTTGACCAGCGGGACGAGATAGACCATTGCGTTATGATACAGCTCCCGCGCTTCTGCGCCGCAGACCGCTTCGCCGTCCAGCAGCGCATTGCAGAACGTGAACAGCCACTGCCAGACGGCGTCCGACGTGATCGTCTCGTTTGCGTGGTGCCCGGCGGTGATGAGCAGCTTGCGGCTGCCGGAGCCGAACTGCAGCGCGTACACGCTGCGGCCGAAGGCCGTGCGCGTGAGCGTTTTGACGTAGACAAAAGGAAACTGCCGGCGAAGGCGCAGGAGATACGCCTCCTGCCGGCAAGAGGTCATGGAAACAGGATCGGAAATCAGGTTCTGCATGGACAAAACACCCTCCAGCATATATCTATGCCGGAGGGTGCTCTGATATGTCTGAAACTTTAATTCTGCTCGAAGAAAACCTTCATGCCCTTATAGGTCATGTAGCAGTCCAGCTTTGCGACCGTCTCATACGGCGCGTGCATGGACAGGACCGGAACACCTGCGTCAAGCGTGTCGATGTTGCGCTTGGCCATATACTTTGCAACCGTTCCGCCGCCGCCTGCGTCGGTCTTGCCGAGTTCGGCCATCTGCCACATGACGCCGTTGCCGTTGAACAGCTTGCGAATGCGGCCCACGACCTCGGCAGACGCATCGGATGCGCCGCCCTTGCCGCCGGAGCCGGTGTACTTGCAAAGACCCACGCCGTAGTTGACATAGGCCGCGTTGCGGCGCTCGTAGACCTCGGAGAAGTTGGGGTCATAAGCGGCGGTGACATCGGCGGAGATGCAGAAGGAGTTCGCAAAGCAGTCGGTCAGTTCAACGGACTGCATCCCGCAGAGCGTCTTCATGAAGTGCTCAAACGCCTCGGACTGCATGCCGGATACGCCCTCGGAGCCAATTTCCTCTTTGTCGGCGAAGATGCACACGGCGGTCTTTTCCGGCATGTCCAGCTGCAGGATCGCAGCCAGTTCCGCATACGCGCAGACGCGGTCGTCATGGCCGTATGCACCGATGAGGCTGCGGTCAAAGCCAAGGTCGCGGGCGTTTGCCGCCGGGACAGCCTCGAGTTCGGCGGAAATAAAATCTTCCTCCACGATGCCGTATTTCTCATGCAGAATGCGCATGATGGCAAGCTTCACGCGGTCAGGACCATCGTCGTCCGGCTCGGGCCAGCTGCCGATGAGGATGTTGAGGGATTCAGACGGAATGGCCTCGTTCAGCGGCTTTTTGCCCTGCTCGCGGCCCAGATGGGGCAGAAGGTCGTTGATGACGAACTGCGGATCTTCGGGATCTGCACCGATCTTGACATAGACCTCGCTGCCGTCCGCGCGGACGATCTTGCCGTGCAGTTCCAGCGGAACTGTGACCCACTGGTACTTGCGGATACCGCCGTAGTGGTGCGTCTTGATGTAGGCCAACTCTGCGTCTTCATAGAGGGGATTGGGCTTGAAGTCCAGACGCGGCGCGTCGGTATGGGCCGCGCCGATGTTCGCGCCCTCGGAAAGCGGCTTCTTGCCGATCACAGCCAGCAGAATAGACTTGCCGCGGTTGACGGAGTAGACCTTGTCGCCCGCCTTGAGGGCCATGCCTGCCTTCAGTTCGCGGAAGCCCGCCTTTTCGGCCAGTTCCACGGCGGACACAACGCATTCACGTTCGGTCTTCGAGCGGTCGAGGAATGCCTTATAATCCTCGCAGTAGGCCAGCATCGCGGCCTTGTCCTCTTTGGTGAGGCGGTCATGGCCGTGCTTGGGCTGATAAAGCAGCGCCTCTCGTTCCTGTTTTGTCATGGGAAATGCTCCTTTCAGAATGTTGGTTAAATATTGGTCAGCCGTGCGCGCGAATTGCTCACGCGTTCCGGCGTTCTGGAGAATCCAATCGCAGTGCGATTCATAAAAGCTGTCCGGCTTCTGCGCGTCCACGCGCAGCGCGGCGTATTCCCGCGTCAGACCGTCGCGCGCCATAATGCGTGCAATGCGCGTTTCGCGTCCGGCCAGCACGCCCACGGTCGTATCGCAGAGTGCAGCCAGTCCGGATTCAAACAGATTGATCGCATCGACGGCAAACAGCTGCCGTCCGGCGGACTGCTCATGCATGAGCCGCGCGCGGACTGCGTTCCCAACATGGAAAAAGACAATTTCGTTCAGCTGCGCCATACGCGACGGATCTCCGAACACAAGCCGGCCGAGCGCCTTGCGCCGCAGAGTCCCATCCGCGTCAAACGCAGCCGGAAAGGCGGCCTGCAGTTCCTGCCGCAGCGCAGCGCCCTCTTCGGAGGCAAGCAGCGCATAATACAGCGCGTCGCAGTCAACGATATACCCGCCGCGATGTTCGATTTCCCGCAAAAGCGTTGTTTTGCCGCAGCCGGTCGGGCCGGTGATGCCGATGACAAGCATGCTCATACCTCGATTACATGGAAGCCCGCTGCCTTTTTCAGCCGGTTCGCAACGGCAAGGCCGAGCCCTGCCGTGTCAGGGCACTGGGCGTAGATTTCCGTAACGGCTTCGTGGTCAAATTCGCGCAGCGCGTCAAACACGCGCCGGGCCTGCTCCTCCTTGTCCGCCGCCGGCCCAAGATCATGGATGCTGCGGCCGGGGAAAAGGACTTTGTATTCCGTAAAGCAGATCACGCCCGCACCCTCCGGCAGATGCGCCTGTATGTACTGCGCGGAGGCGGCCGGATCGCCGGTCACGACCGTGACGGGGGCCTTGGGCGCATAGTGGCGGTATTTCATGCCGGGGGCCTTGGGCCGTTCGCCGGCCTTTAATAGCGAAACGACGGCCTTATCTACGTCCACATGGCCAAGAACCGCCTCCAGCGCCTCGAGCGGCAGTCCGCCCGGACGAAGAAGACGCGGCGGCGTGCACGTCAGGTCGATAATCGTCGATTCCACGCCGACCGCGCACGGCCCGCCATCGAACATCCCCTCGATCTTGCCGTCCATGTCCTCGATCATGTCCGCGATGCACGTCGGGCTGGGACGGCCAGACGTGTTGCCGGAGGGGGCCGCGATGGGCACGTCCGCTGCGGCGATGACCGCACGCGTAATGGGGTGGTTCGGGCAGCGGACGCCGACTGTCTCCAATCCGCCCGTCGTGCGCAGCGGCACGATGGGCTTCCGGGGCAAAATCATCGTGAGAGGCCCCGGCCAGAATTTTTCTGCCAGCGCATACGCCTCCGGCGGGACATCTTCGCAGTACCGCGCAAGCCACGAACTGTCGGGCACATGGATGATGAGCGGATTATCCTGCGGACGGCCCTTGGCCAGAAAAATGCGCAGCACCGCATCCTCGTTCAGCGCGTCCGCGCCGAGGCCATAGACCGTCTCCGTCGGGATCGCCAGCAGCCCGCCGTCCCGGATGATCTTTGCGGCGGCCTCGATATTCTCCTTTGTGGGGTCTTTGAAATAAACTGTTTTCAAGTGGATTCCTTCTTGTTTTTACGTTTTACGTTTGGCCTTTGCAGAACGCGTCTGCATCTTTATGTGTTGTCACAGCAGAAACAGCGCTTCGCGCACAACCTCGCCGACGGTGGGGTGGGGAAAGACGATTTTGTCCAGATGCTGCACGGGGAGTTTGGAATGCACCATCATGGCTGCGCCGTAGATGATCTCCGAAACATAGGAGCCGACCATATGGACGCCCACGACGCAGCGGTTTTTCCGGTCATAGAGCAGCTTGCAGAAGCCGGTTCCCTTCGGATTTTCCGCGAGGTACCGGCCAGAGAGCGCCATCGGCGCTTTGACCACCTGCACGTCCAGCCCCTTTTCCTTTGCGCTCTGCTCCGTTTCGCCGACGCAGGCGACCTCCGGCGTGGTATAGATCACGGAGGGGATGATGGAATAGTCGATCGTGTCCTTTTTGCCGAGCATATCATTGACCGCAACCTCTGCTTCTCGATAGGCCGTGTGGGCCAGCATCAGTTTTCCGTTGCAGTCGCCAATGGCCCAGACGCCAGGGACGTTTGTACGCATCCGCCGGTCAGTCACAACCGCGCCGCGCTCGAGCGCGATGCCGAGCGCTTCTGTATTCAGCCCCGACACATCCGCCCGGCGGCCCGCTGAAAGCAGCACACGTCCGCAGGTGATCTCGTGCCGCCCGGCCGCGTCGGAATAGACGACGCTGCGGTTCGTGACAGCTTCGACTCTGGCATTCAGGCAGAAGTCCATGCCTTGCTTTTTGTATGTCCGCATCAGCAGTTCGCAGATCTCCGGGTCGGTATTGCCTGCGATTTTGGGCATCATCTCAATGACCGTCACCTTTGTGCCGATGGATGCGAAATAGCAGGCCATTTCCAGCCCAATCACGCCGCCGCCGATGCAGACAAGGGACTCCGGCTGCTCTGAAAGGGAAAGCAATTCGCGGTTCGTCATGACAAAACCGGAAGCCAGTCCTTCCTGTACGCCCGGAATCGGCGGAACCACGGCGCTGGAACCGGACGCAAGCACAAGTCGGGGTGCGGACAGTATTGCTTCGCCCGCGGCGATCTCAAATCGTTCCCCGCTTTTGCCGAGAATCCGGCCTTCGGCTTCAAAAACCGTCACGCCATGCGCTTTCATCGCCGCTCCCACGCCCCGGACGAGCGTCTTGACCACGCCGTCCTTCCGTGCGACGACCTGCGCATGGTCAATCGAGACGTTCTGTGCCGTCACGCCGTAATCCGCGCCATGCAGCGCTGCCTGATACTGCTTGGCGCAGTACAGAAGGCTCTTGGTCGGGATGCAGCCTTCGTTCAGGCAGGTGCCGCCCAGCGCGCGCTTTTCAATCAGCGCCGTTCGCAGTCCGGCTTTTCCCGCGCGTTCCGCGCAAAGATATCCGCCCGGCCCGCCGCCGATCACAATCAGATCATATTCCTGCATAACAAATTCCTCCTGTTTTGTTTTTTCTCAGTGTAGCATACCCGGCAGTGAATTTGTAATGCTTATTTTGGATGCCCGCATTCCGATTGTGTTGTTTTATGTTGTGTTTAGGCTTTTGTGTTCCACTCCAAGCGTTTTGCGGTCATGCGTGATTTGAACGTGCCTCCGGCGGCTCCTCATATTGGGTTTGGATGCTATGCAGCTTCAGGTTGTGTTCATTCCCGCGATTTTGGTTCTTTTCGATTTCCGTTTTTATCAAAATTCTTCCGCAGGGCGTGCTCGGTCGGGATGATCACGCAGAGCATGGGAACGAGCTGAGCAAACACGGCGATCATGCCGGTCATTCCAATCGTTTCTGTACTGCGATTTATCACAAACAGCATCGGGAGCACCGACAGCGGCAGCAGGATCAGGCCGCAGACGAACCAGTACCGCCCGCAGACACGGTGAGCAAGCTTCCATGTTTCCTGATTTTTCATGGACATCGTCGTCCGGTAACCGAACGTCGCATTGATATCCCTGGGCGGTCTTTTGAAAAAGCTCCGCCCGAAGCCGATCATCACGGCTGGGGTCATCAGCGTAAACAGCAGCATCATGCACCAGAATACCATATGCCATTCCTCCCAATCCTGAATGAATCCGTTATGCTTCCCCGCTGCTTTGCAGCCTTTCGGCCTGATCGGCGGTGACGAGGGCGTCGATCAGTTCATCAAGCGCGCCGTCCATGATGGAGTCGATTTTATAGAGCGTCAGGCCAATGCGGTGGTCGGTAACGCGGCCCTGTGGAAAATTATAGGTACGGATGCGCTCATTGCGCATGCCGGTGCCGACCTGACTGCGGCGCTCGGAGGTGACGGCGGATTCGATGCGCGCCTGCTCGATCTGATAGAGCTTGGAGGCCAGCATCTGCATGCACTTTTCCCGGTTCTGCACCTGACTGCGCTCCTCCTGACAGGCCACGACAATGCCGGACGGCTTGTGGATAAGGCGCACGGCGGAGCTGGTCTTGTTGATGTGCTGCCCGCCTGCGCCGGACGAGCGGTAGACCTGCATTTCGATATCCTCGGGCCGGATATCGACCTCGGCCTGCTCCATCTCAGGAAGCACCGCGACCGTTGCGGTCGATGTGTGGACTCTTCCGCCGGACTCCGTCTCCGGGACACGCTGCACGCGGTGGACGCCGGATTCAAATTTCAGTCTGGAATACGCGCCCGCGCCCTGAATTTCAAAATCGGCTTCTTTTACGCCGCCAAGTTCGGTTTCGTTGTAGTTCAGCAGCGTGACCGTCCAGCGCTTCGACTCGGCATACATCGTGTACATCCGGTACAGGCTGTGCGCGAACAGTGCGCTTTCCTCGCCGCCGACGCCGCCCCGGATCTCCATGATCACGCTCTTGTCGTCGTTCGGGTCGCGCGGGAGCAGGAGAATTTTCAATTCCTGCTCCAATTCCTCCAGCTTTTTCTTGTTCGCAGAAAATTCCTCCTGACACAGCGCCTTCATGTCCGGGTCAAGCCCTTCGGAGAGCATGGCGCGCAGGTCATCCTGCTCCTGCATCGTTTTTCGATAGCTGCGGTAGGCCGTAATGATGGGTTCAAGCTGCCGCTGTTCTTTTAACAGCTGCGAAGCAGCCTTCGGGTCATTATAAAAATCCGGCTGGGCGGCGCGTTCGGCCATTTCGAGATACCGTGCCTCGACCAGCTTCAGTTTTTCCAGCATATGCTTCCTCTCAAAACCTGTATTTCAGGACTATCATACTCTATTTTGCCCGCAACGTCAAATATCTGCGCGGCTTTTGCGCATACTAACAAAAGATTTTTGAAAGGAGCGCGCCATGAAAAAACTTCTCTGCCTGCTTGCGGTGCTGGCGCTGCTGGCACGACCGCTGCGCGCGGAGGCTGCGCCGCAGCGCTATCTTGCGCTGACGTTCGACGACGGGCCTTCGGGCGAACTGACCGAGCAGCTTTTGGAGGGACTGGCTGAGCGGCAGGTACACGCGACTTTTTTTGTCTGCGCTTATCGCATCGCGCAATTTCCGGATACACTTTCGCACATTGCCGCGGCCGGTCACGAGATCGGCCTGCACAGCAGCAACCATGATTATATGCAGAAGATGGACTATGAGACAGCGCTAAGCGATCTGACCCGCTGTGCAAAAGCCGTGGAGGATGCCTGCGGCGTGCAGGCGCGGCTGTTCCGTCCGCCCGGCGGGCTTTACGGCGACACGCTTTTAAAGGCGGCGGAGGACGCGGGACTGTCGGTCGTCTTGTGGTCGGTAGACCCCTGCGACTGGAACGAAGCTGCTTGGGACGGTGTTCTGCCAACTGTTCTGTCCGAAGCGCATGACGGCAGGATCATCCTTATGCACGACCTGTCGGCGCATTCCGTCACCTGCGCCCTGCAGGCTATCGACCGGCTTCAGGCGCGGGGCTATACGTTCTGCACCGTCTCGGAGCTGGCCGCGCTGCGCGGCACGGCACTGCTGCCCGGCGAGGTCTATACCGGCTTTCCGCCGCTGGACAGTTGACGCAGAACGGATTCCGGGGTAAAATAGAAAAAATACCTGCCTTGCGGCAGGACTCCCCGGGAGGCGTACTTATGGAGAAAAAAGACCTCCGCGCGTTCATCCGCGCGAAAAAACGCGCCATGACCTCCGCGCAGGTGGAAGCAGCCAGTGCCCGTCTGGCAGAAAAGCTGTTCCAGCATCCGGCCTATCAGGCCGCGAAGAGCCTGTACGGTTATTTATCCTACAACCAGGAGGTGCGCACGGCGGCCATTCTGCTGCAGGCGCAGCGGGACGGCAAGCGTGTAGCCGTGCCGAAGGTGTTTGGAGACGAGATGAAATTTCTCTGGCTGGATGATCTGTCTGCCGTTGCGCCGGGCGCGTACAATATCCCGGAGCCGATCGCGGACGGGCCGGAGGCCGACGACGAGACAGCGCTTGTACTCATGCCGGGCCTTGCCTTTGACCCGGAGGGGCACCGCTGCGGTTACGGCGGAGGCTTTTATGATAAATATCTTGCTGCACATCCAAAGCATGTGACGCTGGCGCTGTGCTATGCGTTCCAGATGCTTGACCATCTGGACACGGACAAATTTGATATTCCGGTGCAGTACGTCATTTCCGCGCCGGTTGAGGAGGGCGAGGCATGAAGCTGCTTTTTGTTGTGCTGATTTGCGCGTTTGTGTTTCTGGTCTGCTTTTTGATCGACACCCTGTTCAAGCTGATCTTCCCGAAGTCTAAGCTGGAAAAGAGCAAGCAGGTTGTCCGTCCGCCGAGAAGAAGCGCGGTGATTGGTGTGATTCTGACCTTCGCAGGCGTTGCGATGCTGGTCAAAAATCTGGCCGGAACACCGGATACATTGTTTCTCATCGGCAGCGCTGTGGCGGTCATTTTCGGTGTGCTCCTGCTGTGTACCTATTTTTCCGTCGTCATCTACTATGACGACGAGGGCTTTCTCTATAAGGCCTGGGGCCATGGAAAGAAGGAGTTCCGCTACAGCCAGATCAAGGGCCAGCGGAGCCTGCTCACGCGCGGCGGCGTGAACACAATCCTCTTTGTTGGCAATGAGGAGATCAATCTCTACAGCGCCATGCAGAACCTGAACGCATTCCTCAGCAAGGCGTTTTTCAAATGGTGCGCCGCAAAGGGCATCGACCCGGACACCATCGAAAACAATCCCCGCATGGCGACGTATTTCCCAGATCCCGACGACGTCAGCGGGTCTACTAGTTTCTAATCGCTGAAAAATCGGCCCCGCGCAGCGGGGCCTTGCGGCTGTTACAGCGTATCCAGCAGCGCATTCAAACGCGATTCCTCGTCTGAACAGCGGAGATATGAAAGGCCGTTCAGCCTCTCGGCGAAAACATCCTCCGGCGCTGTCTGTCCTGCGGCCAGACAGCGCTTTTTTGTAGGCGGAAGCGTCTTGATCAGCGCTTCCAGCCGTGCAGCGGCTGCGTGGTCCTCCGCCTGATAGAGTGCAGCAAGGGCCTCGGGCGGGTGCGCCCGCGTGTATTTTGCGCAGGCCGCGCCGCCGGACGCGTGCTGCCGCAGGCGTTTTTCCATGTCGGCGGCAATGCCGGTATACAGACTCCCGCCCCGGCAGCGGAGCATATAGACGAAGTACATTACAGCTCCGTCAGCGCGTTTGCGATCGCGGCGAAGCCCGGAATATCCAGCGTCTCCCCGCGCACCGTGGGCGCGAAGCCGCAATCTTCGATCACGGCGGCAAGCGCGGGCTTGTCAAACTGCGAAAGCCCGGACGAAAGCGCGTTCAGAAGCGTTTTTCTGCGCTGGGCGAACGCTGCGCGGACGACCTTGAAGAACATGGCCTCACTCTTGATCTCGCAGACCGACTCCTTGCGCATGGTGAGTTTCAGGACTGCGCTCGTGACCTTCGGCTGCGGAATGAAGCAGCTTGCCGGTACGTCGAACAGCAACTCCGGTTCGGCGTAATACTGGCAGAAGACGCTGAACGCGCCGTAATCGCCCTTTCCTGCGGGCGAGCAGATGCGCTGCGCGACCTCCTTCTGCACCATGACGGTCACGGCCTCGAACGCGCGGCTCTCCAGAAGCGCTGCCAGCACGGGCGTGGTGATATAATACGGCAGATTCGCGCAGGCCATTGGGCGCAGGCCCGCGAATTCCTCCTGTACCAGCGCGGAAATGTCCGTTTTCAGAATGTCACCGAAGATAATTTCCAGATTTTCGTTGCCCGCCATCGTCTCAGCCAGAATCGGCTGGAGCGTCCGGTCAAGTTCGACCGCGACAACCTTTTTCGCGTACCGGCACAGCTGCTGCGTCAGCGGCCCGATGCCGGGGCCGACCTCCAGCACGCCGCACGTCTCATCCACGCCGGATTCGAGCACGATGTTCTGCGGCACCCAGCTTTGCGTCAGAAAATTCTGCCCCTTGGCTTTGGAAAAATGGAATCCGTGCCGCGCGAGCAGCGCCTTAATTTCATTGATATTACAAAGGTCCATAGTTGGCCTCCTAGTGTGATTCTGTCGCTATGATACCAGAAAAAAAGCCGGTTTGCAACGCATTTCCGTGTCCGCGGGGGATTGACAGAACCCCGGAAACGTGCTATTGTAGCATCCAGAAAAGGCTGAGACGAAGACACGTCCCGGCATCGGCAGCGCATCACAGAGAGAGGCTCGTATGCTGCAAGAGCCTTTGCGCGGCCCGCCCGGATACCGCTTCTGAGCCGCAGCGCGGAAATGCGCTGCCGGGTTCTCCCGTTACAGAGACACAAAGCGACGGATGCTGTGCATTCGTAAGCAGGGTGGAACCGTGGAGCGTACAACGCCTCACCCCTGAAACGACAGGGGTAAGGCGTTTTTGTTTTGCCCCAAATCAATTTAGGAGGCAGAAGAATATGTCCGAAAACAATGAATTCTCGTTTGAAAACCCGCAGTACCGTAAAACGTACTGGCACACCTGTTCCCACGTCATGGCGCAGGCCGTCAAACGCCTGTGGCCGGAGGTCAAGCTGGCCATCGGCCCGTCTATCGACAACGGCTTCTACTATGACTTCGACGCTCCGTTCAACTTCACGCAGGAAAATCTCGACGCCATCGAGGCCGAGATGCGCAAGATCTGCAAGGAAAAGCTGAAGCTCGAGCGCTTTGAGCTGCCGCGTGAGGAAGCCATCAAGTATATGCAGGAAAAGGACGAGCCGTATAAGGTCGAGCTGATCAACGACCTGCCCGAAGACGCGCACATCTCGTTCTACACGCAGGGCGAGTTTACAGACCTCTGTGCCGGCCCGCACCTCGATTCTACAGGCCGCATCAAGGGCAACGCCATTAAGCTCACGCAGTGCTGCGGCGCATACTGGCGCGGCGACTCCAAGCGCAAGATGCTGCAGAGAATCTACGCCGTTGCGTTCCCGAAGAAGGAAGAGCTTGATCAGTATCTGGCAGAACAGGCAGAAGCCCTCAAGCGCGACCACAACAAGCTGGGCCGTGAGCTGGAATACTTCACCACGGTCGACTGCATCGGCCAGGGCCTTCCGATCCTCCTGCCGAAGGGCGCGCGTGTCATTCAGCTGCTGCAGCGCTGGGTCGAGGACGTCGAACAGGCGCACGGGTATCTTCTGACCAAGACGCCGCTCATGGCCAAGCGTGAGCTTTACAAGATTTCCGGCCACTGGGACCACTATCTCGACGGCATGTTCGTCCTCGGCGACCCGCAGGATGAGACGAAGGAGTGCTTCGCCCTGCGCCCGATGACCTGCCCGTTCCAGTATCAGG
>ERZ1106976.1265-NODE-1265-length-26189-cov-6.521619_pt1 | contig 26189 bp, 16 predicted proteins | sample MGYA00403687_ERZ1106976 | MGnify/ENA primary metagenome ERZ1106976 (study PRJEB35170, sample SAMEA104062446) | human gut metagenome | biome: human gut; feature: human-associated habitat; material: faeces | place: Denmark | collected 2013-02-22 ... | reverse complement strand
CCTCATCCTCGTCGCTCTCCGCGCCCCGCAGCTGGAAATTGCAGTGCGCCACGCCCACCGAATAGCCGCTGCGGGTGAAAAGCGACAGCATGACCATCGAATCCACGCCCCCCGAAACGGTCAGCAGGATGCGGTCGTCGTGCGTCGCCAGGTCATTCTCGGCGACATACCTCTGGAAAGCCTCTAAAAGTGCCATATTACAATATGTTGACTTCGGTGTCTATCTCTATGCCGAACTTTTCGTGTACGCGGGCCTGTACCATGCGGGCGAAATCGAGTATCTCGCCGCCCGTGGCGCCTCCCAGGTTCACCAATACCAGTGCCTGCCGTTCATGGATGCCTACCCGTCCGCTTCGGCAGCCTTTCAGCCCCGCCTTGTCGATGAGCCACCCGGCGGCGAGTTTGGCCTTGCCCGAAAGGGCGGCGGGGTAGAGCGGCATGTCGGGCCAGCGGGCCCGCAGTTGCTGCGCCACGGATTCATCGACGACCGGGTTTTTGAAGAAGCTGCCCGCGTTGCCCGTCACCTTCGGATCGGGAAGCTTGGCGCGGCGGATGGCGCAGATCGCTTCGCGGATGTTGCGCAGCGTGACTCCGCCGCGGGCTTCGACCTCGCGTTCCACGTCGCCGTAGCCCAGCCGCGGCCGGGGCGTGCGCGAAAGCCGGATGTCCACGGCCGTGATGATGACGCGCCCCCGCAGTTCGTGCTTGAAGATGCTTTCGCGGTAGCCGAAGCAGCAGTGTCCGGCGTCGATGACCATTGCCGAGCGGTTGTCGGTGCAGAACATGTGCACCCGCTCGATCACGTCTTTGGCTTCGCAGCCGTATGCGCCGATGTTCTGCACCGGGGCCGCGCCCGCCTTGCCGGGTATGAGCGAAAGGTTTTCGATGCCCCACAGGCCGCGTTCCACGGCCCATTCCACGAGGTCGTCCCACTCGACGCCCGCATCGGCCCGCACGCGGACCGTGTCGCCCTCTTCGCCGAGGGGCGTGATCTGCCGGGCGACGGGCGTAAGCAGCAGTCCGTCGTAGTCGCGCGTGAAGAGGATGTTGTTGCCGCCGCTCAGCACCGCCCAGCGTTCGGGCACGCCGCCGCTGAAGATCGTGCGCAGGTCCTCTTCGGTCTCGAATTCGGCGAGACGCGCCGCCTGCTGTCCGACGCCGAAGCTGTTGCGTCCGCTCAGGTCGATTTGGTGGAATTCTCGGATCATGCCGTCTGTTTCTGTTTGTTTGTCGTTCGCCCGGTTGTACCGGCGGGCGTTGGGCGCATATATTCTCCGTGTGCCCGTTCCGGAGCGGTCCTTGCGGCGCTCCGGGCGGGATGCCCCCCCCCTCGGCTCCTTGTACAGCGTTGTCCGGTGCGGGCGCGGGTACGGAAAATGTGCAATCTTGCGCAAAGTTAGAAATAATTTAGTAATTTTGGTGAGATGTTTCTCTGAACCGTAAAAAACAAAATACCTGAATACCTATGTTTACACAACAAGATTTACAGCAGATCGAAAAACACGGACTGACCCCCGAAGCGGTCGAGTTGCAGCTGGAGAATTTCCGCCGCGGATTTCCTTTTCTCAACGTCGTGCGCGCCGCCTCACCCGGCGACGGCGTGCTGACGCTGAGCGACGCTGAGGCCGCTGCGGCCGCCGAACGTTACGAGCGGGCCGCCGCCGGACTGTCCGTTGTGAAGTTCGTGCCTGCGTCGGGCGCCGCGACGCGTATGTTCAAGGAGCTTTTCGAGTTCGTGAACGACGGCAAGCGCGGCAAGGGGATCGACACCCTGCTCGAAAACATCGGAAAGTTCGCCTTCTGGCCTGAGCTGAAAGCCCTGCTTCCGGCCGGCGCCGACGACCGGACGATCGTCAGCGCCATCGTGAACGAAGGACTCGGCTATGGCCGCAAACCCAAAGGACTCGTCACCTTCCACGCCTATCCCGAAGGCGCGCGCAAGGCGGTCGAGGAACATCTGGTCGAAGGGGCGGTCTATGCGGCCGCGAACGGCGTGGCGAAGATTCATTTCACGGTTTCTCCCGAACATATCGAAGGATTTCAGGAGCTGCTGGCCGCGAAGGTGCCCGTTTACGAGAAGCGTTTCGGCATCCGTTACGACATCTCGTTCTCGGTGCAGAAACCTTCGACCGACACCATCGCCGTCAATCCCGACAACACGCCCTTCCGGCAGGACGACGGTACGCTGCTCTTCCGCCCTGCGGGCCACGGCGCGCTGATCGAAAACCTGAACGAGATCGACGCCGACGTGGTGTTCATCAAGAACATCGACAACGTCACTACCGACGCGCTGCGCGGCGATACGATCCGTTACAAGAAGGTGCTGGCAGGCATCCTGCTCGACCTTCAGGAGCGTGCGTTCGAGTACCTCAAGGCGCTCGAAGTCGGTGGCGCCGAGCTGGAGCCGATCGTCGAATTCATCGAGAAGCGGCTCTGCGTGAAGCTGCCCGGCAGTTACGATTCGGCCGTGCTCCGCGCCGTGCTCGACCGTCCGATCCGTGTCTGCGGCATGGTCCGCAACGAGGGCGAACCGGGCGGCGGTCCTTTCTGGGTCGGAAACCCCGACGGCACGCAGTCGCTCCAGATCGCCGAATCGAGCCAGATCAGCCCCGACGACCTGCCGCTGATGCGGTCGGCCACGCACTTCAATCCCGTCGATCTGGTCTGCGGCATGAAGAATTCGAAAGGCGTCCGCTTCGACCTGCGCAGGTACACCGATCCTTCGACGGGTTTCATTTCGTCGAAGTCGAGCGGCGGCCGCGATCTGCGCGCGCAGGAACTTCCCGGCCTGTGGAACGGCGCCATGGCCAAGTGGAATACGGTCTTCGTGGACGTGCCCATTACGACCTTCTCGCCCGTCAAAGTGGTGCAGGACCTGCTGCGTCCCCAGCATCAGTAATCTTGGTGTGTATGACAAGGCCGGATGCCGCATGACGCGGCGTCCGGTTTTTTGTCGGGCTTTTTCGGAGACGGCGTGGCCTGCTTTTTCGGGTGTTAGGGGGGCTCGGCTTATTCTGGGGGCTGCTTTTCCGGGAGGTTCGTCGTGTTCTGCTTTTCCGGGAGACTGCTTTTCCGGGAGGTTCGTCATGTCCTGCTTTTCCGGGGTGTTCGGCGTTTTTTTCCGCTTGCCCGGTTTTCCCGCGGCGTCCTGCCGCGAGCCGCATGCGGCGGTGGGGAGACGCTTCTTAGACGGGAGTCGTTCGTAAACGAATTGTCTGCGAATTGACGTTATCGTAAGATTTGTTATTATGAATCGGGCGGAATTGTCTTTTTGTCGTGTTTTGTCGCCTTTTTGGTCGGCGCGGCTGCTGCTTGCAGGCTGTGACTTCTGAAAAAAATGGGCTATGATCCGCTGTCGAAGCTATTTTCTTTTGTTTCGGATTTGCCGGGTCGTGATTTATTGCTACCTTTACACAATTAATATTGAAATCACACAAAAAGATACGGTATGACCAGTTCGTTTTTAAAACAGGCGACGGAAGGCAACAAGAATGCGATTCTCAAACAGCAGATCATTTGCCAGTATATCTTTTGCGGGGATTCGAGCATCACCGATCTGAGCAAGGCCGTGAATCTGAGCGTGCCGACCGTAACCAAACTGATCGGGGAGCTGATCGACGAAGGCTTCGTCCATAATTTCGGCGAGCAGGGGACGGCCGGCGGCCGACGGCCGAATATCTACGGCCTGAATCCCTATGCCGGGTATTTCGTCGGCGTCGATCTGCGCAAGGATTCGGTCATGATGGCCGTCATCAATTTCAAGGGACAGCTGATCGATGAAACGACGGTCGATTTTCTGATGGACAACGATCCCCGTTCGCTGGACCGTCTTTGCGACGTGATTCAGAATTTCATCCGTGCGCGCAAGATCGCCCGCGACAAGGTGCTGGCCGTCGGGGTGAATATTTCGGGCCGCGTCAATTCGCAGACCGGATACAGTTACAGCTATTTCTTCGTCGAGGAACAGCCGCTGACGATGCTGCTCGAAGAGCGTCTCGGCACGACGGTCTACATCGAGAACGACACCCGTGCCGCCACTTACGGCGAATATATGTACGGCGACGCCCACTCCGAGAAGACGATGCTCTACATCAACGCCAGCTGGGGACTGGGACTGGGGATGATCATCGACGGCAAGATATTTTACGGCAAGTCGGGCTTTTCGGGCGAATTCGGCCATTTCCCGCTGCTCGACAACGAGATCATCTGCCGCTGCGGCAAACGCGGCTGTCTTGAGACGGGGGCTTCCGGTTCGGCCATGCACCGGATTTTTCTGGAGAAACTCAAGGAGGGACGCGTGTCGATGCTTTCCGAGAAATACAAAAAAGGCGAGGAGATCACGCTGAACGATATTCTGGCCGCGCTGCTGAAGGAGGATGTGCTGGCCATCGAGATTCTGGAGTCGGTGGGGCACACGCTCGGCAAGGCCATCGCGGGGCTTATCAACATGTTCAATCCGGAGGTGATCGTTATCGGCGGTACGCTTTCGGTGGCCAAGGAGTACCTGATGCTGCCCGTGCGCAACGCCATCAACAAATACTCGCTGATGCTGGTCAACAAGGATACGCAGATCAAGCTTTCGTCGCTCGGTGAGCGCGCCGGCGTGATGGGTGCCTGCCTGCTGGCCCGAAGCAAGTCGCTCGGCCTGTTCTGACGCCTCTGCTCGCTCTTGTGCGCGCCCCCGGAAACCCGCTGTTTCCGGGGGTGTGCGGCGTTATCCGCAGCGGTGCGGTGCCGGGCTGTGCCGCTCTGCGGCGGGAGAGGCGGGGCCGGCCGGAATCAGCCCCTTCCGGAAGGGGCGATTTCGGTATGCGAATTGCGCGGAGAGGGGGGCGGAGCTTGAATTACAAGTGGTTCTGCGGTGCGTGTTTCTTCCTTTTGTTCTCTATCCTTGTCAAAAAAGGACAAATTGTCGCGGTGCGCCGCTGTTTGTATTATAAACTTTTATATATTTGTATCGCTAAAATGAAAAACAATAATTAAAACTAAATAACGCTATGGAAAACAAACTTCAACAGTTGACTCAGAAGCTCTACGACGAGGGGCTGGAGAAAGGACGCGCCGAAGCCGACCGTCTGGTCGCCGAGGCTAAGAAAGAGGCAGCGAAGATCGTCGCCGAAGCCCGTGCTCAGGCCGAGGATATCGTCAGGAAGGCGCAGGACAAGGCCGAGGACGTCGAAAAAAATACGATGACCGAAATCTCGCTCGCCGGCAAGCAGGCCGCCGCGAAGATCAAGTCGGAGATCGCCGCGATGATCGTTGCCAAGAGCACGGCCGCAGGCGTCAGGGAGGCCGTCATGGATCCCGCCTTCATCAAGGAGATGCTGTTGTCCGTGGCCAAGAACTGGAACGGCGCCGACGCCGGCAAGGTGGAGCTGAAGGCGCTGCTGCCCGAAGCCGACCGCGCCAAGCTCGACGAGGCGTTCGGCAAGAGCGCTCGGGAGCTGCTCTCCGCCGGTATCGAAGTGGGTTATTCCAAGGAGGTGAAGACGGGCTTCAAGGTAGGCGCCAAGGAGGGCGGTTACTACATCTCGTTCTCCGACGCCGATTTCGACGCCCTGCTGGGCGAATACCTGCGCGAGAAGGTTTCGGACATGCTTTTTAAGGCATAACGCGTATGTTCGCAACGGAATATTATTGTCTGGTAGCCGGACTGAAGGAGTACTCCCTCGACGCCGACACCAAGGGTTTCGACGCCAAAGCCATCGTCGGGGAGATTCTCGACGGCGTTTCGGCTTCGGATGCGGCTCAGGTGCGTCTGCTGTACGGCTACTACGATTGTGAGAATATCGCTTCGCTGCGCGCGGGGCGCTCGGCGCACAATCCGCTGGGCAACTTCACGCGCGAGGAGCTGGAAGAGGAGGTGAAGGCTCCCAAGCGCCTGCCCTCCGCCGTGGGCCGCGTGCTGCGCGCCTATGCCGATCCCGAAGGGGAGGACGCCGAGGAGGTCGATACGGCGCAGCGTTTCGAAACCGCGCTGTTCGACGCCTATTACGCCACCTGCAGCCGTGCCAAGAGCCGCTTCCTGCGCGAGTGGTCGGAGTTCGACCGCACCCTGCGCAACGTGACGGCCGCCGTGACGGCCCGTGCCGCGGGCCGTCCGGTCGAGGAGGTGACCGTAGGCGGGGGCGACGTGGTCGAACAGCTGGAGCGCAGTTCGGCCGCCGATTTCGGTCTGCGGGGCGAACTGCCCTACATCGACGCCGTGATCGCCGCCGTGAACGACGAGGCGAATCTGGTCGAGAAGGAGCACAAGATCGACCTGATCCGCTGGAACGAGGCCACCGAGCTGGCGACGTTCGACTATTTCGACATCAATACCATTCTGTCCTATCTGGCGCGCGTCAATATCGTGGCCCGCTGGACGCAACTGGACGCCGTGCGCGGTCGTGAAATGTTCGACCGCCTGATGGCCGAGCTGGACGGCAGGGAGCTGGTGAACAGGATATAGCCGCCGCGCGGCACATGCGGGCGGCGCGCCGCCGGACCGGGACCGGTCTCTCCGGCAGGAGGGATGCGGAGCGGCCGGGAAGTGCGGAAATGCGGTCCGCGACCGGAAAAATGAAAATAAGAAACTAAACGAATATTCATGAAAACTACAGGACGTGTAAATGGTATCATCTCCAACATCGTCATCGTCAAGGCCGACGGAGCAGTAGGCCAGAACGAGATCTGCTATGTCTATGCGGGAGATACCAAGATGATGGCCGAGGTCATCAAGGTCGTAGGCGACAGCGCCTATGTCCAAGTTTTTGACAGCACCCGCGGACTCAAGATCGGCGACAAGGTCGAGTTCGAGGGACATATGCTCGAAGTGACGCTCGCGCCGGGACTTTTGTCGCGCAACTACGACGGTCTGCAGAACGACCTCGAAAAGATGGACGGGCTGTTCATCGAGCGCGGTTCGATCACCGATCCGATCGACTTCGACGCCGAGTGGGAATTCGCTCCGCTGGCCAAGGCGGGCGACAAGGTGACCGCCGCGTCGTGGCTGGGCGAAGTCAAGGAGCAGTGGGTGAGCCATAAGATCATGGTGCCCTTTACCATGGCCGGCAACTATACGGTCAAGAGCGTGGCGGCGGCCGGGAAATACAAGGTGACGGACACGATCGCCGTCCTGACCGACGAGGAGGGCCGCGAACATGCGGTCACGATGGTTCAGAAATGGCCCGTGAAGCAGGCCGTGCGCTGCTACGTCGAGAAGCCGCGTCCGTCGCGCATGATGGAGACGGGCGTTCGCGCCATCGACACCTTCAATCCGATGGCCGAAGGCGGTACGGGCTTCATCCCCGGACCTTTCGGCGCCGGCAAGACCGTGCTCCAGCACGCCATTTCCAAGCAGGCCGACGCCGACATCATCATCATGGTGGCCTGCGGCGAGCGTGCCAACGAGGTGGTCGAAATCTTCAAGGAGTTCCCCGAACTGGTCGATCCCCATACGGGCCGCAAGCTCATGGAGCGTACGATCATCATCTGCAATACGTCGAACATGCCCGTTGCGGCGCGCGAGGCGTCGGTCTATACCGGCATGGCCATCGGCGAATACTACCGCTCGATGGGACTCAAGGTGCTGGTGATGGCCGACTCGACTTCGCGCTGGGCGCAGGCGCTGCGCGAGATGTCGAACCGTCTGGAGGAGCTGCCCGGTCAGGACGCCTTCCCGATGGACCTCTCGGCGATCATCTCGAACTTCTATTCGCGGGCCGGTCTGGTGCGCCTAACCAACGGACAGACGGGTTCGGTGACCTTCCTCGGTACGGTGTCGCCCGCGGGCGGCAACCTCAAAGAGCCGGTCACGGAGTCCACGAAGAAGGCGGCGCGCTGCTTCTATGCCTTGGCGCAGGCGCGTGCCGACTCGAAGCGTTATCCCGCCATCGATCCGCTCGACTCCTACTCGAAATATCTGGAATACCCCGAAATCCGCGAATACCTCGACGCGCACATCGGCAAGGGCTGGGTGGACAACGTCTATGCCGGCAAGACGCTCGTGCAGCGCGGCAAGGAGGCCAACGACCAGATCAACATCCTGGGCGACGACGGCGTGCCGGTGGAGTACCACGAACGCTTCTGGAAGTCGGAGCTGATCGATTTCGTGATCTTGCAGCAGGACGCCTTCGACGACATCGACGCCAACTGTCCGCTCGAACGCCAGAAGATGATGTTCGAGATGGTGCTCGACATCTGCAACAAGACGTTCGACTTCGCCGATTTCGAGGAGTGCTCCAAGTTCTTCAAGACGCTGATCAACCTCTTCCGCCAGATGAACTACGCGGAGTGGCAGTCCGAGAAATTCGCCGACTACCGCTCGCAGATCGAGGCGCTCGTAAACGAACAGCTCAACAAATAAGACCGAAGCTATGACAACACGTGCATTTCAAAAGGTATATACCAAGATAGACAACATTACCAAAGCCACCGTGACGCTGCGCGCCTCGGGCGTGGGCAACGACGAGCTGGCCACCGTGGGCGGCAAGCTCGCCCAGGTGGTGAAGATCATGGGCGACAACGTGACGTTGCAGGTCTTCGCCGGCACCGAGGGGCTGGCCACCGACTCCGAAGTGGTCTTCCACGGCGAGCCGCCCAAGCTCAAAGTGTCGGACAACCTGGCCGGCCGCTTCTTCAACGCCTACGGCGAACCGCTCGAAGGCGGCGAGCAGATCGAGGGCGAGGCGCGCGAGATCGGCGGCCCGACGGTGAACCCCTTCCGGCGCAAGCAGCCTTCGGAGCTGATCGCCACGGGCATCGCCGGCATCGACCTCAACAATACGATCGTCACGGGGCAGAAGATTCCCTTCTTCGCCGACCCCGACCAGCCCTATAACGCCGTGATGGCCAACGTGGCTTTGCGCGCCAAGGCCGACAAGATCATTCTGGGCGGCATGGGACTCACCAACGACGACTTTCTCTACTTCAAGTCCGTCTTCGAGAACGCCGGTGCGCTGGACCGCATCGTGTCGTTCGTCAATACGACCGAGAACCCGCCCGTGGAGCGTCTGCTCGTTCCCGACATGGCGCTGACCGCCGCCGAATACTTCGCCGTGGACAAGGGCGAGAAGGTGCTGGTGCTGCTGACCGACATGACGCTCTACGCCGATGCGCTGGCTATCGTGTCGAACCGCATGGACCAGATTCCGTCGAAGGACTCGATGCCCGGTTCGCTTTATTCGGACTTGGCGAAGATCTACGAGAAGGCCGTGCAGCTGCCCAACGGCGGTTCGATCACCATCATCGCCGTGACGACCCTTTCGGGCGGCGACATCACGCACGCCATTCCCGACAATACGGGTTACATCACCGAGGGTCAGCTGTTCCTGCGCAACGACTCCGATACGGGCAAGGTCATCGTGGACCCGTTCCGTTCGCTGTCGCGTCTCAAGCAGCTGGTTATCGGCAAGAAGACCCGCGAGGACCATCCGCAGGTGATGAACGCCTGCGTGCGTCTGTATGCCGACGCCGCCAACGCCAAGACCAAGCTCGAAAACGGTTTCGACCTCTCGGATTACGACGAACGTACGCTGAAATTCGCGTTCGACTATTCGGAGAAACTGCTCTCGATCGACGTCAATATCGGCATCACGGAGATGCTCGACACGGCGTGGGGACTCTTTGCGAAGTACTTCTCCAAGGAGGAGGTCGCTATCAAGGAGGAACTCATCAAAAAGTACTGGAAAGAAGCGTAACGTACGATGGCAATCAAATTTCAATATAACAAGACCTCGCTCGGCGACCTCGGCAAGCAGCTGAAAATGCGGCAGAAGGCGCTCCCTACGATCAAAAGTAAGGAGTCGGCCCTGCGCTCCGAGGTGAAGAAGGCGAAGGACTCCGCAGGCGATTACCGCCGTCGGCTCGACCGGCTCAAGGCCGAGTACGACTACATGGTGTCGCTATGGGGAGAGTTTGATTGTGACCTCCTGCGTATCGCCGATGTGGAACTTTCGGTACAGAAAATCGCAGGTGTGCGTACGCCGGTCCTGCAGGACGTGAAATTCGAGGTGAAACCCTACGATCTTTTCTCGTCGCCCGTCTGGTTCGCCGACGGAGTCGATATTCTGAAGCGCATGGCGCAGCTGGGTATCGAGTTCGAGGTCTACAACCGCAAGATGGAGCTGCTGGACTATGCACGCCGTAAAACCACTCAGAAGGTGAACTTGTATGAAAAGGTGCAGATACCCGGATACGAGGACGCCATACGTAAGATCAAACGCTTCATGGAGGACGAGGAGAACCTCTCCAAGTCGGCCCAGAAGATCGTGAAAACCAAACAGCAGCAGGCCGGGGAGGGCGCGACGTTATGATAGCGAAAATGGCGAAATACGACTTTGTGCTCTATGCGGCGCAAAGCGAGGATTTTATCGAAAAGCTGCGCGAACTCGGCTTGGTGGACATCACCACTACGGGCTGGGAACCCTCCGAGGAGGACCGCCAGCTGCTGCTCGATATCGAAGGACACGCCAAGGCGTTCGAATTCCTGCGCAACTTCCGCGCGGAAGAGGGGCGCTGCAAGGCCGGAGCCGAGCCTTTCGCAACGGGCGCCGAGGCCTACGAACACTATGCCGCGGCGCATCAGCAGGCGACGGCGCTCCACGCCGAGATCGGCCGTCTCGAAAAAACGGCCGACGAACTGCGTCCGTGGGGAGAATTCTCGCCTGAGAGAACCCGCTCGCTCGCCGAGCAGGGCATCGTGCTGCGATATTTCCTCACTCCGAAGAGCAATTACGACAAGTTCGAGGCCCAGTGGGCGGAACGCTATACCATCGCGCCGATCAACCGCACCGAATCGACGGTCTATTTCGTCGTCGTGGCGGCTCCCGGCGAGGAGGTGACGCTCGACGCGCAGGAGATGAAAACCCCGTCGATGGACATTCGCGAAGCGGAACGCCGCATCGCCGAAGCCCGGAAGGAGCTGAGCGCCCTCGACGCCGAATTCTCGCGCGTCGCGGTTTCGGAGAAGCTGCTCGCGGCGCATGCCGCCTCGCTGAAGGAACAGCTGCAGGGCGTGCGCGTGAAGGCTACGGCGCAGCAGGCGGCCGACGGAACGCTGGTCGTCATGGAGGGCTGGGCCGAGAAGGAGACTTCGGACAAGGTCGATGCCCTTTTGGAGCAGTATCCCAACGTCGTGTACCTCAAGGGCGATCCGACTCCTGAGGACGATACGCCCGTGAAACTGAAAAACAACTGGTTCGCTCGCATTTTCGAGCTGGTGGGCGACATGTACGCCCGCCCGAAGTACGGTACGATGGACCTGACGCCTTTCTTCGCGCCGTTCTACATGCTTTTCTTCGGCATCTGCCTGAACGACGCCGGTTACGGCGCCATTCTGGCCCTGCTGGGGGCGTGGATGCTGGCCAAGAACCGGCAACCCGGCATGATGCGTCAGGCCGCGTGGTTCGCCACGTTGTGCGGCTTGACGACGGTCGTCGTGGGACTGGCCTGCGGTTCGGTGTTCGGCGTGAATCTCAAGGAGTACTTCCCTTCGATCCCGTTCTTCGACTTCCAAGGCAGCTTCTTCTCGATCGCCTTGGCGATCGGCGTGGTGCAGATCGTTTTCGGCATGATGCTGAAGGTCGTCATGATCTCGGCTACCGTCGGATTCCGCTATTCGCTCGGTACGCTGGGCTGGCTGCTGGTGATCCTCGGCGGAAGCATCGCCGGCGGTCTGCCGCTGTTCAATCCCGAATGGGTGATTCCGTTCTACACCACCTCGTCGCCCGCGTTCTATGCGACGCTCGGCGTGGGTGCGGTGCTGATGCTGTTCTTCAATTCGCCGGGCAAGAATCCGCTGCTGAACTTCGGTCTGGGATTGTGGGATACCTATAATAATCTGACGGGCATCCTCTCCGACGTGCTGTCGTACATCCGTCTGTTCGCCATCGGACTCTCTGGCGGCATCCTCGCCACGGTGTTCAATGCGCTGGCCGACGGCTTCGTGCCCGAAGGTTCGGGCATCGTCGTGCGGCTGCTGATCATGATTCCGATTCTGCTCGTCGGCCACGGCATCAACCTCTTCATGTCCACCATTTCGTCGTTCGTGCACCCGATGCGTCTGACGTTCGTCGAATTCTATAAAAATGCAGGTTTCGAGATGTCGATGCGTTCGTTCGATCCCCTGCGCAAAATCGAAAATTCGGAAAACAAATAACAACTAAAACAAATTACAATTATGGAATCAACAACTGCAATTATTTTGGGCTATCTCGGCGTAGCGCTGATGGTGGGCCTTTCGGGCGTAGCGAGCTGTATCGGTACTTCGATCGCCGGTATGGCGTCGGTGGGCGCCATGAAGAAAAACGGCGGCGCTTTCGGTAGCTACATGATCCTCTCGGCCATTCCCGGTTCGCAGGGTCTCTACGGTTTCGTGGGCTACTTCATCATCAAGGGCTTCCTGACCGATTCGATGACGCTGCTGCAGGGTGCCGCCATCTTCGGCGCCGGTCTGCTGACGGGTCTTGTCTGCCTCGCTTCGTCGTACTTCCAGTCGAAGGTCTGCGCCAACGGTATCGCCGCTATCGGCAACGGCCACGACGTGATGGGTAAGACGCTTATTCTGGCCGCCTTCCCTGAGTTGTACGCCATTCTTACGGTAGCCGCCGTGTTCCTCATCGCGGGCGCTATCTGATCTGCCGCGCGGAATTTCTCACGGGCGGAACGTCGGTTGCGATGTTCCGCCCCGTTTTTTTTGAAAATGCTGCCCGAAGCGGTTCCCGATCGTAAAATAATACATTTATTGCATAAAATAGTACTTGTACTCTCGGCTGTTTTACGTAATTTTGTGAAAACTCAAAATCTTTTAAACCCTGACAGATATGAAACCGAACCGATTTATGCTGGCCTTGGCCGCGTTGTGCTTTGCCGCAGGCGGCGCTTCGGCGCAGCAGACCGACGGCAAGTCCGTGGCGCCCAAGACCTACAAGGCCTACATGGTCAGCGACGCCCATCTCGACACCCAGTGGAACTGGGACGTGCAGACGACCATCCGCGAGTACATCCCCCGCACGCTGTTCCAGAACCTCTACCTCATGGAACGCTTCCCCGACTACCGCTTCAGCTTCGAAGGCGGCGTCGTCTATTCGTGGATGAAGGAGTACTATCCCATGCATTACGAGCGGATGAAGAAATACATCGCTTCGGGCCAGTGGCATATCGCCGGCGCGTCGTGGGACGCCAACGACCCCAACATGCCTTCGGCCGAGTCGTTCTTCCGCAACATCCTGCTCGGACAGGAGTTCTATAAAAAGGAGTTCGGCGTGCGTTCGACCGATATTTTCCTGCCCGACTGCTTCGGCTTCGGCTATACGCTGCCGACCATCGCGGCCCACAGCGGCCTGATCGGCATGTCCACGCAGAAGCTCAGCTGGCGCAATCACGACTTTTACGACGCTCCCTACCACAAGAAGAATCCCTTCTCGTGGGGCGTGTGGTACGGCATCGACGGCAGTTCGGTGATCGCAGCCTTCGATACGGGCGGCTATAACTCGGAACTTCCTGAGAATGTGCAGTATAATGAACGCCTGATGGAGCGCGCCGCCCACGGTTATGACAACACCTGCTTCCGCTACTATGCCGGCGGCGGCGAAGGGGTCGGCGACAAGGGCAACAGCGGTACGGTGACCACTTGCCGCCGTCTGACCAAGGCGATCAACGACCCGAACGCCCCGATCGAGATCATCAGCGCCACGAGCGACGACCTGTTCAAGGCCTACCTCGGCCGCAAAGCCGAGCTGCCCTCTTTCGACGGCGAATTGCTGATGGACGTGCACGCTACGGGCTGCTATACTTCGCAGACCGCCATGAAATACTACAACCGCCGCAACGAGGAGCTGACCGGCGCCGCCGAGCGCGCTGCGGTCGCCGCCGACTGGCTCGGTGCGCTGGCTTACGACCAGCGGAAACTCACCGAGATCTGGCAGCGTTTCATCTGGCACCAGTTCCACGACGACCTGACGGGTACGAGTATCCCTGAGGCCTATACGTGGTCGTGGAACGACGAGCTGATCGCCCTGCGGCAGGGCGGCGACGTGATGAATTCGGCGGTCGGCGCGCTGAGCTATTCGCTCGATACGCGCGTCAAGGGTACGCCCGTGGTGGTCTACAACGCCGTGACCTATCCCGTCAAAGCCGTTGTCGAGGCCGAGATTCCGCTCGTCGCCAAAGCCAAGGGCGTGGCCGTATACGGTCCCGACGGCCGCCGCGTGGCCGCGCAGATTCTCAGCCGCGAGGGCGACAAGGCCGTGATCGCATTCGCCGCCGACGTGAAGTCGGTGGGGTATGCCGTCTACGACGTCCGTCCGGCATCGCCCGCCAGATCGTCGGCGCTGAACGTGAACGGCAATACGATCGAGAACGCCGTTTACAAGGTGACGCTCGACAAGAACGGCGACATCGCGTCGCTCGTGGACAAGCGTTACGGCCGTGAACTGGTCGAGCAGGGCAAGGCCTTCCGTCTGGCGATTTTCGAAGGCAATCCGTCGAACGAATGGCCCGCATGGGAGGTGCTGAAGGAGGTCGTGGACAAGACCCCGCGCGCCGTTACCGACAACGTTTCGGTATCCGTCGGCGAAGAGGGGTCCGTGCGCGCTTCGCTCAAGGTGGAGCGCACGTACGGCGATTCGAAGTTCACGCAGTACATTACGCTGACCGACGGTGCGCAGGACGACCGCATCGACATCCGTACGACGGTGGACTGGAACAGCCGCAATACGCTGCTCAAAGCCGAGTTCCCGATGTCGGTGAGCAATGCGAAAGCCGCTTACGACCTCGGCATCGGTTTTATCGAGCGCGGCAACAACACGGCCACGGCATACGAAGTGCCCGCCCTGAAGTGGGCCGACCTGACCGACGCCGACGGTTCGTACGGCATCTCGGTGCTCAACGACTGCAAATACGGCTGGGACAAGCCCGCCGACAATACGATCCGTCTGACGCTGATCCACACTCCCTCGACCGAAAAACGTTACCCGCACCAGCGCGATCTCGATCTGGGCGTCAATCACTTCACCTATTCGATCGTAGGACATAAGGGAACCGACCGCAGCGGCGTTGTGGCCGCATCGGAACAGCTCAACCTGCCGCTCGTGGCTTACGTGGCTCCCAAGCATGCGGGATCGCTGGGCCGTACCTTCTCGATGCTGGAGTCCTCGACTCCGCAGATCGGCGTGCGTGCGCTGAAGAAGGCCGAGGACGGCGACGGATATATCGTGCGCTGCTACGAGCTGACCGGCAAGCCCGTCGAGAACGCCCGCATCACCTTCCCGGCTCAGATTCTCTCGGCCGAGGAGTGCAACGGCATCGAGGAGAAGATCGGTGCAGCCGAGACCGAGGGCCGTTCGCTGATCGTTTCGGCCGGCAAATTCGCTCCCAAAACCTACCGCGTGCGGCTGGCCGCTCCTGCGCAGAAGTCCGCGTTCGAGGTGAAGAGCGCGCCCGTGACGCTGTCTTACAATACGGTGGCCTTCACGACAGACGAGTTCTACACCTATTACCGTTTCGACAATCAGCGGGGCAGCTTCGCCGCCGAACTGATTCCCGCCGAACTGACCTGCAACGGCGTACGGTTCGTGATGGGCGAGGAGAACGTCAAGGACGCCGTGACGTGCCGCAGTCAGGAGATCGAACTGCCCGAAGGCGGTTACAGGAAGCTCTACATGCTGGTGGCCGCTTCGGACAAGGAGTGCGAGGCCCTCTTCAAGGTGGGCGACTCCGAGCAGGCCGTCTATGTGCCGCTTTGGAAAGGCTTCTACGGACAGTGGGGCTGGCGCGGACACAGCGAAGCGTTCCTCAAGGATGCGACGATCGCGCATATCGGCACGCACCGCCATCAGGGCGACGAGGGCAACCTGCCTTACGACTTCTCTTACATGTATATGGTTTCTCTCGATATTCCCGAAGGTGCGCGGACGGTGACGCTGCCCGAAAACAAGAACGTGGCGGTATTCGCCATGACGGCTTCGGACAACGGCATCGACGACGTGCTTCCGGTGAGCGGCACTTTCATCCGTCCGGATGTGAAGTAACAAGTTTTTTAAGTGGTATAATTAGGCGCTCCGGCCCGGCTGTAAAGCCGGGCCGGAGTTTTTGTGTCAGGACGGCGTTGTGACGCGGTTTGTATGGTTTTGTGCCCGAATTGTCATAAAACGGCGTGAAAACCGCCGATCGGGGGCGCGGGACGGTGCCGGGAGTACGTTTGTGTCCCGGATCGGAAAATACAATTTTGTGACAAAATAGTACCGGATCATGTACGGCGGAGAAATTTGCCGTCCGTATATTTTTCGGTCCGCATCTTATTTCTCAACTTTGTTTTCACAAAAACCGACCGCTTAACCTAAAACTTAAAACCAGATTAGCCTATGGAAAAAAACTCCTGTCTGATTCTTTCCGCTGATTTTTTTGCAGAATCCCGTAATTTATCCTGTTATTTTTCCGTTTTCTGAATCCATGAACCACATCCGCGTCACCGGGTGCGGGGAGTATATTTTAACTAAACCAAAAAACAATATCTATGACCAATTTTGGGCACAAAATCATGCTGACGGTTTTGGTGCTGCTGATTACCCCCCCCCTTGGGTTTGCAGCCGCAGCCGTTAATGCCAGCCCCCTGACCCAGACATCCAAGGTCACCGTCAAGGGCGTTGTGAAGGACGCCGCAGGAGCGCCGCTGCTCGGCGTTACCGTCATTGTCAAGGGTACATCGGTCGGAACCTCGACCAGTATCGACGGTGAATACCAGATCCAGTGCGCCGCCGATGCCGAACTCGACTTCTCGTTCATCGGCTACGAGACGCAGACGCTTCCGGTGGCCAACCGCACGCTGCTGAACGTGACGCTGAAGGAAGACGCGCAGCTGATGGACGAAGTGATCGTCATCGGCTACGGCACCACCACCCGCCGCCGTGCGGTGGGCGCCGTGGACCAGATCAAGTCCGAAGCCATCACCGAACGTTCCGTCGCTAACCTGACGCAGGCGCTGCAGGGCACTTCGCCCAGCCTCGTCATCCAGCAGCGAAGCAGCGACCCCGCCGACAACCAGCTCAACATCAACATCCGCGGTATCGGTACGATGAACAACAACGAACCGCTGATCGTCATCGACGGTCTGGTGTCGGACAACGCCAGCTTCAACAAGCTCAATCCCTCGGACATCGAGAACGTCTCGGTGCTGAAGGATGCCGGTACGGCCGCCATTTACGGTTCGCGCGCCGCCAACGGCGTCCTGCTGGTCACCACCAAGAAGGGCAAGCTGAATCAGGCTCCGACCGTCGAACTCACGGCTATGGTCGGCTGGCAGCAGCCCGAAGTGCTCTACACGCCCGTTCAGGGCTGGCAGAACGCTACGCTGCTCAACATTTCCAAAGCCAATTCGGGACTCGCTCCCGCCTTTACCGCCGAGCAGATCCGCGACCTCAAGGCGCACGGCAACGGCACGTTCTACATGGATGAGATTCTGCGGACGGCCATGCAGCAGAACTACAACGTCAGCGTATCGGGCGGCGGCGCCAATACGACCTATATGATTTCGGCAGGCTATTACGATCAGGAGAGCAACTTCGAAGGTCCCGATTACGGCCGCCAGCGTTACAATTTCCGTACGAACATCACCACCGAATACAAACGCGTGAAGGTAACGGCCCTGCTCTCCTATTCGCACGAGAACAGCAAGACGACGACCGACGGTTCGACCATCGCCAACGCGATGCGTATTCCCACCTATTACTATTACCGTCAGTACGATCCCGTGACGGGCAAATACCTGCTCAACGACAAACTGACCGACCGCAACTCGCTGGGCCTGCTCGAAGAGGGCGGTTACAACAAGTACCGCAACGACTATGTGAACGCCAACCTGTCGGCCGAGGTGAAGATCATCGACGGGCTGAAACTGCGCGGCGTGCTGGGTGCCGATATCTTCGCCGACCACCGCTATACGCGGACGCACGAAGTGATGTTCTACAATACCGACGCTGCGGGCAATCCGGTCGGCGAAGGCCGTTCGGCCAACAACGACAACAAGTCGGAGGACTGGAACAAACGCGCCTACCTGATCAATTCTCAGCTGATGCTCGACTTCGACCGTACGTTCGGCAAGCACCATGTGGCCGCCCTGTTAGGCGCCTCGAACGAGTCCTACACCTCCGAAGCGAACCAGATCTCCTTCAAATGGGCCGATCCCGATCTGGGTATCAACGGCGACGGCACCGAGGCCGTCATTTCGGGCGACGGCCGGTCTTCGGTGACGCCCGAAAACACGACCCGCACCAGCCTCACCTCCGTTTTCGGCCGCGCAGCCTATGACTACGACAACCGTTACTACGCCGAATTCTCGTTCCGTTACGACGGCTCCTCGAAATTCCGTTCCGACCTGCGCTGGGGCTTCTTCCCCTCCGTGTCGCTGGGTTGGCGTCTCTCGCAGGAGGCTTTCATGGAGAGCTACCGCGACAACGTCGGCGACCTGAAGATCCGCGGTTCCTACGGTACGCTGGGCAACCAGTCGGTGGGCGACTACCAGTACTTCACCACCTACAACGTCTATTCGAACACCTATGCCTTCAATAACGTGGGCGTCGGCGGCGCCGGCTTCCAGCTCGGTACCGACAACCTGCAGTGGGAGGTGTCCAAGACCTTCAACGTCGGTTTCGACGCCTCGTTCTTCCGGGGCAAGCTCAACCTCGGTTTCGACTACTTCAACAAACATACGACCGACATTCTGGTCAAGCCCCAGACCCCGCTGATTCTGGGCACCGAGCTGCAGAACTACAACGCCGGCGAGATGCGCACGCAGGGCTGGGAGCTGACGCTCAGCTATGCGCTCAAGAAACGCGACTGGTCGCACTTCTTCCAGTTCAACATCGGCGACTCGTGGAACAAGGTGCTCAAATACGAGGGCTTCGAGGATATTTCCGGACAGGAAGAGTTCTGGCGCATCACCCGCGAGGGGCTGCCGTTCAACTCCTACTACGGTTACAAGACCGACGGCTTCTTCCAGAGCTATGACGAAATCGCCCATTCGGCCGTGCCGACGGGCAAGAGCGTCAAGCCGGGCGACGTGAAATTCAAGGACCGCAACGGCGACGGCACCATCGACGAGAACGACCGCTACTATCTGGGCAACGCCTTCCCGCGCTACACGCTGGGCTTCACCTACAACGTCGCATGGAAAGGCATCGACCTCTCGATCTTCCTGCAGGGCGTTCTCAAGCGCGACATGATGGTCCGCGGCGAGCTGATCGAGCCGTTCCACTCCAACTACGGTTACACGATGTACGAACACCAGCTCGACTTCTGGACCCCGACCAACACCGACGCCCGCTGGCCGCGTCTGACCGATATTTCGGACCCCTCGAACCAGAACAACTACCGCATGGGTTCGGACCTCTACATGTTTGACGGCAGCTACCTGCGCCTGAAGAACATCCAGCTGGGTTATACGCTTCCCGAACGGATTTCGATGAAATTCGGCGTCAAGCGCTTCAAGATCTACTTCAACGCCCAGAACCTGCTTACGTTCAGCAACTGTTCGTTCATCGACCCCGAATCTTCGGAGTTCGGCTCGAACATGAATTCGGGCGGCGCCAACTCAGGCCGCAACTACCCGAACCTGCGTTACTTCGGCGCCGGTCTGAACATCACATTTTAAATAAAGGCGAAAACTATGAAAACGACGATTTTAAAATATATCACCGTGACGTTCGCCGCCGGAGCGATGCTGCTCGCAGGCTGCAACGATCTGGATCAGGAGCCTACCAACAAGTTTACCGACAAGGCTTTCTGGACTTCGCCCGAACGTGCGAACATGGTGCTCAACATGGCCTACAACCAGATGTTCGGTCACGACAAGATCTGGCAGGACGAAGCCTTGAGCGACAACTTGTACGAACAGCGCGGCAATCCCGACACGCGCACGATCCGCATGGGGCAGGCGACGCCCAACACGGGACTGTTCCGCAGCGAGTGGAAATGGGTGTTCGAGGGTGTCAAGACCTGCAATGTCTTTATGAATTTCGTGGACGAGGTGCCGGGCATGGACCCCGAACGGCTCGCCGGGATGAAGGCGCAGATCCGCTTTATCCGTGCGTTCCTCTATTTCCGTCTGGCCAATTTCTACGGCGACATTCCCTTCTTCCTGCAGGATATTTCGCTCGAAGAGTCGCGCCGCGTCTCCCGCACTCCCTATCCGGAGGTGATGAGTGCGCTGCACCGTGAACTCGACGAGATCGTCGGCGACCTGCCCACCCGCGACGAACTGAAAGCCGACGACAACGGCCGCATCACCAAAGCCGCCGCCATGGTGCTCAAGGCGCGTATGTATATGTACGAGAACGTGCAGCGCACCGGCAATTCGGTTTCGGACAACATGCGCAAGGCCGCCGATATCTGTGACAAGCTCATCCACGAGCAGGGCACCTACGGCACCTACAGCCTGCTGACCCAAGGGTCCGGCGACGGCATTCCGGCCTATGAATACCTCTTTACCTCGGCCGCCGAATACAACAGCGAGGTGATCCTTGACTATGCCGCCGTCGAGCTGAACAAGCAGTGGTCCACGCTCTATTCGATGGTTCCCCTGACGATGGGCGCCAACCTCTGCCAGAAGGCTCCGACGCGCGCGCTGGTGGACAGCTACCTCAATGCCGACGGCTCGGTTCCGGCGGACAAGACCGTCTATGCGAACCGCGATCCGCGTCTGACCGCTACGGTCGTCTACAACGGCTATGTGTGGAAAGACCGCAACGACAAGGGCGAATACGTGACCAAAGGCACGATCAACGTGACTTCGGGCAACGACAAGGCCGGTACGGACAACGGTTCGCCCACGGGCTTCTACACCCGCAAGTATTTCGATACGACCCACGGCAAGAACCTCGAAATGTGGACCAATATCATCATGATGCGTTATGCCGACGTGCTGCTGATGTACGCCGAGGCGAAGGCGTACCTGAACGAGATGGACGCCGCGGTGTGGAACGAGACGATCAAGCCGATCCGTCAGCGTGCGGGGCTCAGCGGCACCGACTTCCCCTCGTCGGGCGATTACACCCAGATCGTACGCGACGAACGCCGTGTCGAGCTGGCGCTCGAAGGACTGCGCTACTTCGACCTGATCCGCTGGATCAATTACAAGGACTCCAAGTCGCAGGGCGTCATCGACCTTTTGAACGGTGCGGTCTACGGCGCCAAGGAGCTGAACGGAGGCCGTCAGATCGACGAATTCAAGTTCAATTCCAGCCGGGACATCCTCTGGTCGCTTCCGCTCTCCGAAACGCAGCTCGTGCCGACGCTGCTGCCCAACAATTCGGGTTATTAATCGTCAATCAAAAAAGTATCGAAAACAATGAAAAAGATATTGAACATACTGATGGCGGCCCTCGTCCTTACGGGCATCTCCTGCTCGGAAGACTTGGAGTACAAGCCCGGAGGCGTCACTCCGGTGCAGACGCTGCTGCTGCCGGCCGACAACTATTACGTGGAGCTGCAGAGCGCTTCGACGGCGACGCTCCGTTTTTCGTGGGAGCCGGCGCTGGCTGCCGACGGACAGCTTCCCCATTACGAGGTGGTCTTCTTCGGCAAGCCCGGCGGCGAGATCGTTTACCGTTGTGACGCCGGTTCCTCGACCAGCGTGGATATTGTCCACAAGGAGATCAACCGCATCGCCAATGCCGCGGGCATCGACGTCGGGGCCGACGGAGCCGTCTACTGGTCGGTCGTGTCGAGCCGGGGCGTGGATACCGCGCCTGTGGTTGCGACGCCCCGCCGGTTGGAACTGACGCGTCTGCTGGGCTTCAATGTGATTCCGGACCAGTTGTTCCTCACGGGCGAAGCCACCGAGGGCGGCAGCGATCTTGAGAATGCCTGTGTCGGCCGCAGGACCGGCGACGGCGAGTTTACCTTCTATCAGCAGCTCGAAGCCGGCAAGGGCTTTACGTTCGTCAGCTCGAAGGGCGACGACCGCACGACCTATACGGTCGTCAACGGCGTGCTGAACGACCAGAGCGCCGAACCCGCCACGATCGACCGATCGGGTGTTTACCGCATCAAGCTCGACCTCAATGTCCGCGGAATCACCTTCGAGCATATAGACCGCGTGGAATTCAATTTCGCACCGCGCACCGAAGACAACGGCAATATGGAGTATATCGGCAACGGCTGCTGGAAATTCTCCGATTACAACGTCAAATTCAGGGAAGAGAGCTGGGGACTCGACCAGCGTTACAACTTCCATCCGGTTTTCGACGGGGTTACGTATGTATGGGCCGGTACGAAAGGCAACGACAGCAGCCCCAGCGCGCTGAGCGGCGCGGAGTATTACATCCTGACCGAGAATCTGTTTACCGGGGATGCCTATGGTCCCGAAAAGTTTAAGTTCCACAGCGATTTTAACGGTAAGAAAGTCGATATCACCCTGATTATGTCCGGTGACGTGGAGAATTGTACGCATGTAATCGAGATCGTCGGCTAAAAAATAATTGAACCTATGAAAAACATACTGAATAAACTGGTTGTTCTGCTGCTCGCGGGTTTTGCACTGGCGGCCTGTGCCGAGCATACGGAATATGACGATACCGGCTTCAGCGCGGTCGAAAAACTGCTCTATCCGTCGGACGGCTACGCCCTCGATCTGATCGAACAGGCCGATGCCAACCTTTATTTCGAGTGGGAGGTCTCCAAGGTCGGAACTCCCGTCTACACCGTGGTTTTCCTCGATGCGGCCAAAAAGGAGATCGGCCGTTATCTGGCCGACAACAATGGTCAGAAGTCCTCGCTGAAAATGCTCCACAGTCAGCTCAATGCGATTGCCGGCGACGCCGGCATCGAGCCTGACGCTGCGGGCGACCTCTATTGGACGGTCAGCGCCGGACTGGGCGGAGCCGAACAGCTTTCGCCGGCCGAGCCGCACAAACTCACCGTCAAGCGCTATGCTTCGATCGACGCGCCCTACCACCTCTACGTGACGGGCGAAGGCTCCGAGTTCGGCACGGAGCCCGCCGCGGCTAAACAGATGCGCGAGCTGGGCGACGGCAAGTTCGAGATTTACACCCGATTCACCGGCTCGTTCAGCTTCATCAACCGCAATGCGGCGGGCAGCAAGCGTACGTTCGGTGTCGCCGAAGGCCGCCTGACCGAGGGCGCCGACGCCGCAGGCACGGGCGACGGCGTTTACCGCGTACTGGTCGATTTCAAGGCCGGTACCGTGAAGATGGAAAAGATCGAAAGCGTGAAATACCACTGGTGCTGGACGCCCGATCCCGATGCCGTGATGGAATATGCCGGCAACGGCGTCTGGAAGCGTCAGATCACTTGGGACGGCGACAACCGCTACCGTTTCGATGCGGTGATCGACGGCACGGATTACATCTGGGGCTACTCGTCGAGCGATATGAGCGATTCGGACATGCCTTCCGGCCTGACCGGGCCGCAGTACAGGCTGTCAATGCGCGAAACGGGCAATATCAATCAGTGGGACTACTCCTTCAAGCATATCGCCGTGCTGAGGAACGTCACCTGCACGATCGTCGTGGACTGCTCGCCCGAAGCCGAAGCGTACTACCACCGTTACGAATTCGACTTCGCGCCCGAAGCCACTCCCGTGACGCTGATCTCGCCCGATGACAACGCCTCCGTCGTGCTGAATGCGCAGGCGGGCGCCAAGCTGACCTTCGCGTGGAACAAGCTTCCCGATTCGGACCCTGCGGGCAAGCTGACGAGCTATACGCTGGTCTTCTATTCGGACGCCGCGCTGGAAAAGGCCGTCGGCCGCAAGGAGGCGCAGTATAACGGCTCCGTGGACGTCTCCTTCTCCGAGCTGGAGTCGATCGCCGATGCTGCGGGCATTGCCGCCGAAGGCACGGGCGACCTGTACTGGGCCGTAGAGAGCAAACTGCTTTCGTGGACGGCGCTCTCCTCCGGCCGCAAACTCACGGTTACCCGCATGAAGGGTATTCCGACCGCCGCCTACATCACGGGCGCCGCTTCGGAGTTCGGTTCCGGCTATCAGGCCCTCAAGGCGCTGGGCGCTGGCAAGTTCGAGATTTTCACCAAGCTGACGACTGATGCCGCAGGGTACAACTTCACCGACGGCGATACGGCCGATGCGCGCAAGTTCGTCGTCGAAGGCGGTGCGATCCGGGAGAGCGACGCAAGCGTCGTTTCGTCCGAAGAGGCCATCTATTACATCCTGCTCGACTTCGGCGCAGGCACGGCGAAGCTCCAGAAGATCGAGAACATGCGTTACCTCTCGCCGAACGTCAAGACCCAGCATACCGAGAAGCAGATCAAGCTGCCTTATCAGGGCAACGGCATCTGGTATGCCGCAGGTGTGGTGCCCTACCTGAGGGACTGGGACGACGACCGTTACTTCTTCTGGGCCGAGGTGGACGGCGTGAAGACCAAGTTCGGCGCCAATCCCGGCATGACGGGCGACCTGAATTCCAAGCCTGCCGAGAACGATTCGCGCTTCCGCGTATTCTGGCCGATCGCCGATGTGAACGGCGACGATGCCGGCGCGTTCAAGATGCTCCACGCCTACCGCGGCAACGACTCCAAGCGGGTGAACATCAAGCTCAACATGAGTCCCGATACGGAGCACTACTACAACTATATCGAGTATCTGGATTAACCAACTCTCCGGGGGAGGCGCGCTCCGCAAGGCGTGCCCCCCCCCGGTAAAAAACGACAGACTTATGAAAAAATACATTTTAGCGCTTACCGCCACGGCGACCCTGCTGGGAGCCTGCGAGGTGGACGACAAATACTACGGCAAAGAGGTGGTGGATCCGGCCGAGAAGCTCGAACCCGCTTACGGGGAGGACTGGACCGCCCATGCCGACAAGATCGACGAGAAGCTGATCGAGAATTTCATGAATACCGACCGCGGCACATTCTGGTATACCGATCAGGACCGCACGAACGAATCGACCTACTGCTACTGGCCGCAGGCTCATGCGATGGACGTGCTCATAGACGCTTACCTGCGTATTCCCGAAGGCGACGCCCGCCGCGACACCTATGCCGGCTACATGTCCAAATGGTACGAGAACAAGGGCAACAACTACGGCAACAGCTATTGGGGAACTTACGGTTTCGGCAATGCCTACACCGACGACTCGGAGTGGATCATCCTGACGCTGATCCGCATGTACGAGGCTACCGGAGTACAGAAGTACCTCGCCGCCGCTCGCAAGACCTACGAGGAGACGGTGATCGCCCGCTGGACCGAAGACGAGAACGGCGGCGGCATCCGCTGGAGCTTCGACGCCGAGAACAGCAAGAACGCCTGCTCGAACGGTCCGGGCGCCCTCTGCGCCATGCGCCTGTGGGCCAACAGCCCCAAAGGAGCCGAGAGGGATCAGTATCTGGCCGATGCGAAGAAGATTTACAACTGGCTCAGCTCGACGCTCTACAATCCGCTGACGGGCGCCGTGTCCGACAACATGAAGAACGGCGTGATCAATGGCGGCGCGCTGACCTATAATCAGGGTACGTTCATGGGCGCCGCGCACGAGCTTTACAAGGCCACGGGCGACGCCAAATACATGACCGACGCCGCGCGCGCGGCGCGTTACACCATGAAGTCGATGGTGACCAACGGGGTGCTGAACAACGAAGGTTCGGGCGACAATGCGCTTTTCAAGGGGATTTTCGTCCGCTATGCGATGAACGTCTGGAAGGACGCTTCGGTCGATAAGGCAGATGCGGGGCTGCGCCGGGAGATCGAGGAGTTCCTGATCTACAACGGGCTGGTCTGCTGGCGCGACGGCGTGGACAAGTCGGAGGGATCGAAGTGGTTCTTCGGCGGATTCTGGGGCGAGCCGGGATCTTCGTGGGACGGCCGTCTGAACGAGCAGGTCAGCGCTTCGACGATGATCGAGGCCATGGCGCTGCTGATCGAGTAGGGCGCAAGGTCCTCAGGACAGGCAAAGAGAAAGAGCGGGTTTCGGCCCGCTCTTTCTTCGTTTGATCTGCTCCGCCGGATGTTATGCCGGATTCCGTGTCGTGGCTGTGGCGGCTGTTATGCCGGAGCCTCGCCGGATGTGATGTCATGACTGTGGCGGCTGTTATGCCGGAGCCTCGCCGGATGCCGTGTCGTAGCTGTGGCGGCTGTTATGCCGGAGCTCCGCCGGATGCCGTGTCGTGACTGTGGCCGCTGTGTCCCGTCCTGAAAAAGGTTTACAGTGATTGATAATTAAAGATAAACATTTTGG
>ERZ1106976.1260-NODE-1260-length-26236-cov-3.760055_pt1 | contig 26236 bp, 16 predicted proteins | sample MGYA00403687_ERZ1106976 | MGnify/ENA primary metagenome ERZ1106976 (study PRJEB35170, sample SAMEA104062446) | human gut metagenome | biome: human gut; feature: human-associated habitat; material: faeces | place: Denmark | collected 2013-02-22 ... | reverse complement strand
TTGCGCTCAGTTGAATGCGTTAAAAGAAACTTTTCCTCTCGCAGATTTTGTTCCCTGCGGTGGAATCATAGAAAAAATGCGCGAGATCAAAACCCCGGAGGAGGTCCGGAATATCATCGCCGCGCAGCGTATTGCCGAAAAGGCTCTTGAACGGCTTTTTACCCTTATCAGCCCGAATATGACAGAGATTGACGTCGCGCTTGAGCTTGAATACGGAATGAGAAAACTCGGCGCGGAAAAAACTTCCTTTGATACCATTGCCGTATCGGGAACGGCTTCCTCCATGCCACATGGCGTTCCGCGAAACGCAAAGCTTGAAAAAGGCTTTCTCACCATGGATTTCGGCGCGCTTTATAACGGATATTGCTCGGATATGACAAGAACCGTCGTGATCGGTAAAGCCGACACCGAAATGAAAAAGGTTTATCATACCGTTCTTGAAGCTCAGCTTGCCGCTCTTGATTTTGTTGCTGCCGGAAAGCTCGGTTCCGACTGTGACAAAACAGCAAGAGATATCATTTATGCTGCCGGATATGAAGGCTGCTTCGGTCATTCTCTCGGTCACGGTGTAGGAATGTATATCCATGAGGAGCCGAGGCTCAGCTATACCTATAACAAGCCTCTTGAGATAGGCGCGGTCGTTACGGTAGAGCCGGGCATTTATCTTCAGGGAAAATACGGAGTCCGAATCGAGGACATGGTTTATCTTTCCGAAAACGGAACGGTAAATCTGACCGAGGCGAAAAAGGAATTGATTGAATTGTTTTAAGCGGCGAGCGGCTCCTCGCTTCGCAATATAAGGAAGGCAAAACAAATGATATATGCAAAAACCCGCGCGGCGGTAATAGGCGCCGGACATGCGGGAATCGAGGCGGCGCTCGCCTGTGCAAGAATGGGAATCGATACTGTTCTTTTCACCATGAATCTCGATGCAGTGGGGAATATGCCCTGCAACCCCTCGATAGGCGGTACGGGCAAGGGACATCTTGTCTTTGAGATCGATGCTTTGGGAGGAGAGATGGGACGCGCCGCAGACAAGGTAACGCTCCAAAGCAGAACGCTGAATACCGGGAAAGGTCCCGCCGTCCGTTCCAAGCGGATACAGGCAGACAGGATATGTTACCGCCAAATCATGAAAAGAACCATAGAGGAAACACCGAATCTGCGTCTTGTTCAGGCTGAAATTGTCAATATAAAAACCCGGGATGAGAGCGGAAAAACCGCTGTGTGCGGCGTAGTCACTTCTCTCGGAGCAGAGTGGAGCGCCGAGGCGGTTATCATTGCCACGGGAACCTATCTTGACAGCAGAGTCATCGTGGGAGAACACGCTTATTCCTCCGGTCCCGACGGTATGCTGCCGTCAAAGGGGCTTTCCGACAGCTTAAAGACGCTCGGAATCTCCATGATGCGCTTTAAGACCGGAACGCCCTCAAGAATCCATTCCCGGTCTATCGACTATTCCGTTCTGGAGATTCAGGAGGGGGAAGATTATATTACTCCGTATTCCTGGTATACGAATGAAGAAAAACTAAACTCAATAAAACAGCTTCCCTGCTACACTGCCTATACGAATTTGCATACCCATGAAATTATCAGAAAGAACCTGCACCGTTCTCCGCTCTACTCCGGCATGATAAAGGGAACGGGCCCCCGCTATTGTCCGAGCATTGAGGATAAGGTAGTCAGATTTTCCGAAAAGGAGCGACACCAGCTCTTTGCGGAGCCTCTCGGAGCAGATACCGACGAGATTTATCTTCAGGGCTTTTCTTCCTCGCTTCCTGAGGACGTGCAGATCGATATGCTTCACTCTCTGAAGGGATTTGAGAATGCGGAAGTCATGCGCACCGCATACGCCATTGAGTATGACTGCTGTGATCCGACGCAGCTTTATTCTACTCTTGAGTTCAAGAATATTGACGGTCTGTACGGCGCGGGACAGTTTAACGGCACCTCCGGCTATGAGGAAGCTGCAGCTCAGGGATTGATCGCCGGAATAAACGCCGGGCTTAAGTTGACCGGCAGAGAACAGATACGGCTTTCGCGCGACAGCTCCTATATTGGAACGCTGATCGACGATCTTGTAACTAAAGGAACGAACGAGCCGTACCGCATCATGACCTCCCGTTCGGAATATCGTCTGCTTCTTCGCCAGGATAACGCGGAGGAACGGCTTCTCTCTTACGGCAGAAAAGCGGGGCTTATTCCCGACGAGCGGTGGGAGGATTTTCTTTCCCGCCGTGAGCTTACCGATAAAGAGATTGCAAGACTTGAAAAAACAACCGTCTCTCCGTCGGACGACCTGAATAAAATGCTGAACGAAAGCGGCTCAACCGAAATTGTAAGCGGAATGAAGCTTGCGGAGCTGCTTCGTCGCCCGCAGATAAGCTATGCCATGCTTGCTCCCTTTGATTCCGACCGTCCTTCGCTTTGTCGGAAGGTCTGCTATGAGGTTGAGGTCAAGGTAAAATACGAGGGGTATATCAAACGTCAGCTGAACGAAGCGGCAAGAATGTCAAAGCTTTCCGAAAAGAAGCTTCCGCCCGAAACAGACTATTCAAAAATTGACGGACTCCGCCTTGAAGCAAGACAAAAGCTCGGAAAAATCCGTCCCGCCGACATCGGTCAGGCGTCGAGAATAAGCGGTGTCAGTCCCGCCGACATCTCGGTGCTTCTCATCTATCTGAAAATGAGAGACGGCGAAAAAGAATAAATTATAAAGACAGAGTTTTCATGTCCCGATTTTGTATCGGCATAAAAGCTTCACAATTCATATTGCAAAGGGGGACTCATAATGCCCGATTATTCAGAATATATCGCTTCCGCACTTGTCTCAAACGGCGTTTCGGCAACGGCGAGGCAAATAAATCAACTCTCCGATTATCTGTCGGAGCTTTTGCGCGTCAACGAATATATGAATCTCACCGCGATAAGAGAGCCGTTTGAAGCAGCGGTAAAAAATATTGCCGACTGTGCCGTTTGCACAAAATATATTCCCGATAATACCTCTCTTCTCGATGTTGGGAGCGGAGCGGGACTCCCCGCTTTTCCCTTTGCAATAATGCGTCCCGACATAAGGGTGACGGCGCTTGACAGTACCGGGAAAAAGGTGAATTTTATCTCCGAGACTGTAAAAAAAACAGGTCTTGACAATCTGACCGCAATCTGCGGACGGGCGGAGGAGCTTGCCGCAAATTCCCAATACCGAGAAAAATTCGGTGCCGTTTCGGCACGCGCCGTAGCAAGGTTGAATATCCTGTCAGAGCTTTGTCTTCCCTTCATAAAAAAAGGCGGCGCCTTTCTTGCTATGAAGAGCCGTCTTGCCGAAACCGAGCTCTCAGAGGCGCACCACGCGGTTTCTGTTCTCGGGGGAAATGTGAAGAGCGTCGAGCATTTTTTTCTTGTCGGTCTTTCCGAGGAAATCGAACGTACGGTTATTCTTGTGGAAAAGATCTCGCCCACGCCAAAGCAGTATCCGAGAACGTATGCCAGAATTTCCGGAAAGCCGTTATAGAACTTTTGAGTTATCGACGCTCAACGTTTTCAGTAGTTTTTGAGATACCGAACACGGAAATAACAGGATAACGGTATAAATATACGGTTTTTTGCAGGTGAGTCAATTACACATCAATTCCGATTTTTTACAATAAATAACTGCGACAACCGCCTCCGTTTCAGAAAGAATGCCGTCATTTCTCCAATATATTTCGGTTTTTCAGAGATATATTGTTTTTTGAACCGCAGAATTGACCTGTGGTTCTTCTTTTGTTTCTGCGGTTTATTTAAGGCAATACCGCTGGGTACACGGCTAACGCATTTGCGTGCGGTATTGCCTTAATGCCTTCTGAACAACAGAAAAACGCCACAAATTTGTATTTGGGGTTGTTCATGCGCAAGGATTTTACACATTTCTGCGTAAAACCCTTGCACTTTCAGAATGGGTAAACCCACTCATTCTGGAAGGCAGGCGGCAATCAATGGGAACTAAAAACCCAAGCCGCCTGCTTGGGCGGCGCAGAATGAATAACTTGTTTGTTCTGTGCTAACCACGAACGTATTCGCGGTTATTCCGCAGACATGATTTACAATATCATTTTTACCGTTGAGATATGTTTGGCGGATTGTAACAGAGCAAAACGCTCTTATCCGAAACCAGACGCTTAACTGCTTAACATATAAAACTTCTTTTCATCGGAAAATATCGGTACGCGGTTCTGAGCTTTCGGAAATTAAACGCTTTGCCCAATTTCCGGTGCATATCTCTATTCCCGAAAGAAAAACAAAAAAACGAAATTTTTCCTACTGATAATTGTGAATTTATTTGAAAAAATTCAAAACCGTATTTACAACAGAGAAATAGTGTGATAAAATATAGATTGGCAAAGGTCAACGATATTCCTTTGCCGCATAAAGCTATATCAAAAATTCACATACCGGAGGATATGAAATGGCAAGAAAAAAGATTTCCATGGACGGTAATACCGCTGCCGCACACGTTTCGTATGCGTTTACCGAAGTTGCCGCCATCTACCCTATTACGCCTTCCAGCGTTATGGCAGAGCTGACCGATTCCTGGTCGGCAACAGGACTTAAGAATATTTTCGGAGATACGGTTAAGGTTATTGAAATGCAGTCGGAGGCCGGTGCGGCGGGAGCCGTTCACGGAAGCCTTGCCGCAGGCGCTCTTACCACCACCTTCACCGCATCCCAGGGACTTCTTCTTATGATTCCGAATATGTATAAGATTGCAGGAGAGCTTCTCCCCTGCGTCATACACGTTTCAGCTCGCTGCGTGGCTTCTCATGCGCTGAATATCTTCGGAGATCATTCCGATGTATACGCCTGCCGTCAGACAGGCTTTGCGATGATTGCCGGAACCAATCCGCAGGAGGTTATGGATCTCGGCGCGGTTGCCCATCTCTCAACAATAAAGGGAAGAGTCCCCTTTATTAACTTCTTCGACGGCTTCCGTACCTCTCACGAGATACAGAAGATCGAGGCTTGGGATTATGACGATCTGAAAGAAATGGTGGATAAGGACGCGATTGCCGCTTTCCGTACGCGCGCTCTCAATCCCGAGCATCCCGTTCTCCGCGGCTCCGCCGAAAACGGAGATATCTTCTTCCAGCACCGCGAGGCGTGCAATCCCTATTATGACGCGCTTCCCGCAATTGTCGAAGATTACATGAACAAGGTTAACGAGAAAATCGGAACCGATTATAAGCTCTTCAACTACTACGGCGCTCCCGACGCTGACCGTATTATCGTCGCAATGGGTTCTGTCTGCGACGTTGCGGAGGAGGTCATCGATTACCTCAACGCTTCCGGAGAAAAAGTAGGTCTGGTTAAGGTCCGTCTCTACCGTCCTTTCGTAGCGGACAAGCTTGTCGAGGCAATTCCCGCGACCGTTAAGAAAATTGCCGTTCTCGACAGAACCAAGGAACCCGGCTCTCTCGGAGAACCTCTTTACCTTGACGTTGTGGCTGCTCTCGCCTCCAAGGGTATCTCTGCCAAGATCGTCGGCGGACGCTATGGTCTCGGTTCTAAAGACACGCCTCCTCAGTCGATTTTCGCCGTTTACGAGAACCTGAAAAGAGACGAGCCGAAGGCAAACTTTACGATCGGCATCGTAGACGATGTCACCGGTCTCTCCCTTGAGGAAAAGCCCGCTCCCGATACCTCAGCAAAGAGCACAATATCCTGCAAATTCTGGGGACTCGGCGGCGACGGAACCGTTGGCGCCAACAAAAACTCCATCAAGATCATCGGTGACCACACCGAGAAATATATTCAGGCTTATTTCCAATATGACAGTAAGAAAACCGGCGGCGTTACGATTTCTCACCTTCGTTTCGGCGACAGCAAAATCAAGTCCCCCTACTATATCACAAAGGCTGACTTCGTTGCCTGTCACAATCCGTCTTATATGGTTAAGGGATATAAGATTGTTCAGGATGTAAAGCCGGGAGGAACTTTCCTTCTCAACTGCCAGTGGACACCTGAGGAAGTTGACCATCACCTTCCTGCCGAGGTCAAGAGATATATTGCCGACAACAATATTAATTTCTACACCGTTAACGCGATTGATAAGGCGCGTGAAATCGGTATGGGTAAACGCACCAATACTATACTTCAGTCCGCTTTCTTCGCGCTCGCCAATATTATGCCGATTGCAGAAGCAGTTGACTATATGAAATATATGGCGAAGAAATCCTACTCCAAAAAAGGAGACGCCGTTGTCGAGATGAACTATAAGGCCATCGACGCCGGTGTTGATGCTCTTGTCAAATACGATGTTCCGGAAAGCTGGAAAACCGTTTCTGCTTCCGAGACGGCAGTCGCAGCCACCGAAGGACGTCCTGAGGTTGTTAAGTTTGTAAATACCGTCCTTGATCCCGTATCAAAAATGCTCGGAGATACTCTTCCCGTATCGGCGTTCGAAGACAGTGCAGACGGAACTTATCCTCAGGGTGCTTCCGCTTATGAAAAGCGCGGTGTTGCCGTTGATGTACCCGAGTGGATTCCCGAAAACTGCATTCAGTGCAATCAGTGTGCCTTTGTCTGCCCGCATGCTACAATTCGCCCTTATCTTCTCAATGAAGATGAGGCAGCCAAGGCACCCGAAAATACGAAATATACCGTAAAGACGCTCGGAAAAGATGTGTCCGGTCTTAAATTTACCATGTCTGTCAGCCCGCTTGACTGTATGGGTTGCGGGCTCTGCGTCAACGTATGTCCCGTAACACAGAAGGCAAAGACGGCAGGCACGCCCGAAAAGGCAGCGCTTGTTATGAAGCCTCAGGAAACGCAGTCCGAACAGCAAAAGGTATTCGATTACTGTGTGAAGGAAGTCTCGAAGAAACCGACCTCCTTCCCGCTCCTTAAAAACAGTCAGTTCGAGCAGCCTCTTCTTGAATTTTCAGGCTCCTGCGCAGGCTGTGCGGAAACCTCCTATGCACGTCTTATCACTCAGCTTTTCGGAGAGAGAATGTATATCTCCAACGCAACCGGATGTTCCTCTATCTGGGGCGGTTCGGCGCCTGCCACTCCTTACACTGTCAATCGCGTAAGCGGCCGCGGTCCCGCTTGGGGCAACTCCCTGTTTGAAGATAATGCAGAACACGGTCTCGGAATCTATCTCGGTCAGAAGACGATCCGTAATCGTCTGATCGAAAAGGTAAAAGCTCTTGAAACTCCCTGCGAGAAGTGCAAATCTATCGTAGACAATTATCTGAATACCGTTGACGACGGCAAGGCAAATGAGCAGGCAACCAAAGAGCTTGTCGAGCTTCTTGAGGGCTGGGCTGCTGACGGTAACGAAGCCGCCAAGGAAATTCTGGCCGATAAGGATTACCTCTCCAAGAAGTCCGTATGGATATTCGGCGGAGACGGCTGGGCTTATGACATTGGCTTCGGCGGACTTGATCATGTTATCGCTTCCGGCGAAGATATCAATATAATGGTATTTGATACCGAGGTTTACTCCAACACCGGCGGACAGGCTTCCAAGGCCTCCAATATTGGTCAGGTAGCTCAATTCGCGGCTGCCGGTAAGGCAATCGGCAAGAAGGATCTTGCACAGATCGCTATGTCCTATGGATATGTGTATGTAGCACAAATCGCTATGGGTGCCGATATGAATCAGACGCTCAAGGCGCTTACAGAAGCTGAGGCTTATCACGGTCCTTCCATTGTTATCGGTTACGCTCCCTGCGAAATGCATGGGCTTAAGGGCGGTATGACCAACTGCCAGGGTGAAATGAAGAAGGCGGTTGACGCCGGATATTGGCAGATGTTCCGTTACAATCCTGCGCTTAAGGCAGAAGGAAAGAATCCGCTTTCCATAGATTCCAAGGAACCTACCGCAAGCTATATCGACTTCATCAAGTCCGAGAACCGCTATAGCCGTCTTGCTCAGGCATTCCCGGAGAGAGCCGCCGAGCTCTTTGAAAAAGCCGAAAAAACAGCGAAAGCTAAGTATGAGCATCTTAAGAAGCTGGAAGAGCTTTACAAATAAATCAAGGTAATACCGCACAACTCTGATGATATAGCTGCGGAGTCATATTTTCGTCAGACAATACCAATGAAGAAGGCAGGAATAACTTTTCTGTCGGCGAAATTTGTGAAGAGTATGACGGAAAACGGACAAGCAAATATGCCGTCAAGGCGCAAGCCGTGAGTTCGGCGGTTTTGCCTTAAATATTCGAAAAAAAACGGAAGCTCCTCTGATTTCAGTCAGGAGAGCTTCCGTTTTATACACACAGACGCCGCGCCGGATTAACCGGAGTATTGTGTTATCAAGGATTCAAAAATATGAGTAAAATGCCAATCAGACAGATGATAGGCATAGTATTCAAGGGATTCTTACTGCGGTTCGGCGTGTGCTGAACGGTAAAATAAAAAAGGCACTGAGACTTCTGCTATCTAAGTGCCTTTTCATTTTTTAAGGCAAATACCGCACAATAATTGCTGCGCAGATACGCCGCCGGATTTTTTGTCAAACGATAAGAGGGCTCCACTGCCAACGAAATTGGTGAAGCATGACGGAATAGGTGCACGCCTATGCGCAGCAAAGACGTTAGCTGTGCACCCGGCGGTATTGCCTTAAATCAGCTCTGCATTATGCATATGAATGAAGAATCATTTTTCGGTTCAATCCAGGTCCTTCTCGGCATTGAGTACAGCTCCTGTACATGCGTCGATTTCATATTCATATTCATATCCGTTGCAAGAAAATTCCACATCATAATATTTAACGCCGTCTTCATAATCAAGCTTTGCTTTTTCAAAGACAACCTGCGAAGCCTTAAGTCCTGCATGAGAAAGAGCAAGCTCTTTGGCTTTGGCAGCAGATATAACCACTGTTCCCGTCTGTTGTCCCGCATTTGTCTGATGATCATCGTCAAGCTTTTTTTCGTGTTTGATGACTGCTCCGGTATAAGCATCGATATCGTAATCGTACTCATAATCCCCGGAAACAAATTCAACTTCATAGCATTTTAATCCATTGTCGATATCAAGTTCAGCCGTTATAAATAACGTCTCCGAAGCGGAGATTCCCGCATGAGTAAGTGCTGCTGATTTTGCCTCCTCTGCGGAAATAAGACGAGAATCCTGCTGCTCTTTGTCCGTCCGATCATCATCGTCAAGCTCTTTTTCACACTTGATAACTGCGCCGGTAAGGGCATTGATATCATAATCATATTCGTAACCGCCGGAAACAAACTCAATCTCATAATGTTTTATTCCGTCCTCGTCATCAAAATCTATTTTTACAAAGATGATATCAGACGTAGAAATTCCCGCATGGGAGAGAGCAAGCTCTTTTGCTTGCTCGACGGAAATGAGAGTCGTTTCGTCTTGCTGGCCTTGATGATCGCCGTTATTGATATGAGTGCCGTCGTCAAGCTCCTTTTCATGTTTAATAATATTTCCGGTCAGAGCATCTATGCCATACTCATACTCATAATCTCCCGAACAAAATTCTATTTCATACACAAGAATTCCATTTTCCATATCCATTTCAGCTTTGTATCGGGAAATCTGGTCCTGGGTAAGTGACGCGTGAGTAAGAACGATTTCTTTTGCTTTATCTTCTCCGATATATGCCTTATCGCTTGCCTGACCGACCGAAGACACATTGTCAAGAGCATCGGTATAAGATTTCACTATCAGATTGAGTTCATTAATGCTGAGAGAGGCAAGCTCTTCAAAAGTTTTCATCCCGTCCAGCATAAGAATTTTGCTTATAAGCTGGGCTTTTCCGACTGTGATTCCGTATTCTTCAGCGATTTGTCTGAGAGCGCTATCCCCGGTAACGGTCTGACTCAAAACAGCACCGGTAAAACTGTCGGTTTGAAGCAAAGCCGATACTTCCGCTGTAAGTCTATCCTGAAGTGAGCTGTCTGAAGTGCCGTTGTCTACGCTGATCAGAATAGAATTTGCAAGCTCGCTGATATATCCACAGCGAAGCATTGAGCCGATCAGGGCATTAACGGTAATATCAATACTGCTTCCGGAAAAGTCCATCTCCCCGATCACCGTTTTACCGTCCTCATTCAGAGGCGTTACATCAAGTACATGCTCTTTTTTATTTACCGTAATCTGAATGCTCGGATTTACGTCAAGAGACACCGTGGAGGCTACGGCATAATTCATATCGTAAACACGATAACCGAAAAAGCATCCGACAGCAAGCACAAGACACGCCGCCATCCCGGCAAAATATCTTGCCCATTTATTTTTTTTCTTTGTTTCTGTCATGGTTAAAATCAATCCTTTCTGATTTTTGCAGTCGGAGAGAATGGAATCAAAACTGTCGGGAACAACACTGTCAAAAGCCTTTCGGATTCTTTTATTTATATCTTTTTCATTCATATCGTTTCCTCTCCTTCAAAAATTTTGCGCAGTTTTTTCAGCGCACGATTGTATTTTGACAGAACAGTAGACAGAGGAAGCTTCAGAAAGCCGGAAATTTCGCGATGCTTAAAGCCTGAAACCGCGTGAAGAACGACAATTTGTCTCTCTTCATCGGATAATTTCTCAAGACATGCAGAGATAATCTGTTTATCCTCCATCAGAAGCCCGTTTCCAATACTCATATCCGTTTCCACCTCTTCCGGAGGCAGATCCGTGCTTTTTCTCTGTTCCCTGAGCTTCTTTAAAGCCAGATTTTTTACGATGGTTAAAATCCATGCCATCGGCTTACCGACCGAATGGTAGCTCTCCGCGGCAGAATATATCAGGACATAGCAATCATGAAGCACGTCCTCCGCATCATAGCTGTTCTTCAAAATAGAAAGAGCAAAACCGTAAACGGACGAGCAGGTCAGGGAATACAGTTCACTCATAGCAGTTTCAGCTAAAGCTCCCCCGTCGGCAATCATAGAAATACAGTAATCTATGTTGTCGCTGTGATTGTCCGTATTATTTTTATTTGCTGACGTCTGGCAAAATATAAACACAGTTTTATCTCCTTTCATACAGTTAATCCTGGAAGAGGTAATTTTATTGCATATATCAAAAAATTTTACGAATATTGTAAGCAAGAAATTTCACGAAAGGGAGGCTGTGTAGGGATTAACCTTACTTCATTTTATTTAAATTGAATGTTCATCACACAGTTTGCCTCATGAGCAGTATGGAAGCAAAAATCGAAATTCTTTGGAATAGCCTATTGTTAACATGGTCGTATGATTACAGAATTGCCGGAATCCATACGTTCGATAAAGACGGTTTGGCTATCGGAGTGAATTTGATCGAACGTCTGAATCTCGAAACATCGTGGGGAACCTTAACAATTCTGGAAACGACCGATACTTCCATAACTTTTATACACAATGGCACGAGGATAATATTGTCCGATGGAGCAAAATATCATTTCGAAGTTCCACAAGTGCTCCCCGGCAGTCAAGGAGATTTTTACATCGAATTGATTTGCTCCCAAGTACGACTCACTCACTGGGACGAATTTTTCGAATGCTCTCGGCAATTCACGGTCGATAAAATCGACTGGGATCTCATGCAAGACGGTGATGTAGACTCTGCTTTACTCATTGCCGAATCTATTGCCGAACAATCACCGGAGTCGCTCGAAATTATCGCAGAATATATGGCCGTTGCTGATAATCTGGGTAGTAAAGAGGCTCATGAATGGTTACGAGACTATTACAGCCCCGGCGATATTGCAGAACCTTACAGTTAACCAAAAATGAAACATTATGATAGATTTCTCCAAAGAACACAAGACCTTACTTAGCCGATTGGCGAAAAACCCGAACGACATGGAAGCCCGTGCCGACCTACTGCGTTGTAACTGCCTTTGGGCCGAAGAAAATATAAAGGGAAACAAAAACACATGGCAAAATGCGAATCTGATACGTGAAGTATCACAATATGGGCCTCTTTTACTCGAAACGGGAGAAATGAGCATGTATGACCTCGTTTACAAAACATGCGACAGAATAAAAAGGACTATATTTTCACATCCTCGCCTATCTGTAAAAATTCTCGAATTGGAAAGGGAAGCCCTTTATCGTATCGAAGCCGAAACCGGTCACGAACTGGGTATCACCGAAGACGTTCAACATGAAATTAGCCTATTAGGAACAAATATATGGTATGCCGACCGTGGTGAATATGATAAAATTAAAGACGAGGGACATTTGAAACACGACCCGGTAGAATGGACTGCCCGCTGGGAAGAGGTTATCGACGAAGCAGAAGCAAAAGCATATGCCAGATTACAAGAACACCCTCAGGGCATGGGGTTTTGTCATGCCTATTGGCCGACGTTATCTGCTATTTTGGCCGAAGACTACGATATCCAGTGGCGTAGCCCGTCCCAAATGAACCCCAAAATTCTGTTCGACTAGCAGAGTATTAGCCTAAAAAAACAGAGGGATACATGTTAACGATGTATCCCTCTGTTTTTCTATTCTATTTTAAAATCCTTTCTTATTTACAAATCGAACTTATAGCCTAATGAAAGCATGAACATTGTATTATTAGGACTACCCTCCTCATCGTAGACATTAGAAAGTCCGAAATTATAACGGGCATCGATCGTCATACCAAAATCAAACTCATACCCAACTCCCAAAGCAAGAGAAAAATCGAATGTTTTAGCCTTATAGCCATATCCATATGGTTCCAAATCTTTGGACGAAATCTCTTTTCCCGCCAACTTCGCTTTATATTCATCATCGACACAGAAACCGAATTGAGGACCAAAATGAACATTCAAACCTGCCCACGGATAAATTTTCAACAAAACTGGTATATTCAGATAGTGTGAAGTATAGTTCGATTCCAAAGTTTTCGTGAGAACCGGTATATCATCAAAACCAGCCCCCTGCATCGAATAATAAAATTCGGGCTGAATCGCCAATAATTTATTAATACGATAATTAGCAAAGATCCCTACATTCATTCCTGCTCTGAAATTCGATCCATCTCCGGTCAAAGAAGAGACGTTAAGACCTAATTTCGGACCCATAGAAAGTTGAGCGAAAGCTCCACCCATGCACATCACGGTAGCGACTACCAATAAAATCTTTCTCATTTCTTTTTAGTTTTGTTACACCTAGTTCTCCAAAGGGGTATTTTAATACAATTTCTGCGGGGAGAACTTCAGTAATTTTTTTCAAAATATTTACTGATCGCATGTTAATAAAGCGCGAATATAGCCATTAAAGCTATATATAAAAACTATTTATATTCTTTTTCTTCCACACCACAAAGGCACACTCCACAACACATTATCTATCAACTACATAAGCCATCAACATAATAATATAAAATACGAATATTTATATAATCATGCCATAAAAATAAAAATACCAACTATTTTCTTTGTAGCGAACTTAAAAACAAAAATCTATGGCAAATAATTCGTACAAAAATCCGTCGATGAAACAACTCGATATTTTAAAAACCGAAAACGAAATAGAGCGCTCTCACTACCCGATACTGTTACAGGCTCAAAAAGCATGGGAGAATATAGAACATTTCAGGCAAAAGCGAAAACGAAACAGGGACTATACTTATGGAAAACAATGGAACGACTTGATAAAACTACCCGACGGCAGAGTCGTAAGCGAAGAACAGTATATACGAGAACAAGGAAAAGTTCCTCTGAAAAACAACCTGATCCGCCAAATGGTCAAAGCCGTTTTAGGGCAATTCAGAAACAACCAAACCCAACCCGTATGTATAGCTCGCGACAGGCAGGAACAGAGTTTGGGGGAACTGATGAGCACAGCCGTCCAATACGCCTACCAGCATAATCGGTTACAAGAACTCGATAGCCGCACATTGGAAGAGTTTTTGATTTCGGGTATTTGTTTCCAGAAAATAGGATATGGACACCGTAGAGGAAAAACCGACGTCTGGGTAGATGAAATAAATCCGAACCGAATATTCTTCAACGCTATGGAGGACAGCCGCCATTGGGATTGTACTCTCATAGGCGAACTACACGACATGTCTATCGCCGAAGTAATATCGAGATTTTCTTTCGGGTCAAGGGCTCGTGCCATACAATTACGTAACATCTACTCAGAGGCCGACAATGAAACGATACGGCACAACTTCGAGAACCTCACGGCAAAAGCAATCGACCGACTCGATTTTTTTATGCCGGCCAATCAAGATATGTGCCGAGTCATAGAAATATGGAAACTCGAAAGTCGGGAAGTACTGAACTGCCACGATTTCCGTTCCGGTGAATATTACCACATACCTGTGACAGGAGCCGAGGATATAAACAAAGAAAATAGGAAAAGAGTACACGAAGCTCGCACATCGGGACAACCGGAAGAAACTGCACAGCTTATCGAAACTGAATGGAGTATAATGCAAACATGGCGGTATCGCTTCTTCTCCCCACTGGGAGACTTATTGGACGAAGGAGAAACTCCCTACTGGCATGGAGAACACCCTTACGTGTTTAAACTATATCCCCTCATAGACGGTGAAGTACATGCCTTCGTCGAAGATGTAATCGACCAGCAGAGGTATATCAACCGACTGATTACCATGATAGATTTTATCATGGGTTCGAGCGCAAAAGGCGTATTACTATTCCCGGAAGATCAAATTCCCGATGGCATGACAATCGAAGATATTGCCGACGAGTGGACCAAATATAACGGTATCATTTTATTCCGTCCCAGACCGGGCTCTCCCATGCCCCAGCAAATAGCGGTCAATGCCACACAAGTGGGAGCTTATGAAATGCTTTCGTTGCAAATGCGCTTGTTCGAAGACATATCCGGCGTCCACGGTGCTATACAGGGCAAAGCAGCCCAATCCGGTACTCCGGCCTCTCTATATGCCCAACAAATACAATACTCTTCGACCAATCTGCTTGATCTATTCGAGTCGTTCAAAACATTCCGAGAAGACCGGGATATAAAAATCATGAAAACAATCCAGCAATTCTACTCGGATAACCGTTATTTAAACTTAGCAGGAAACAATTACGGAAAAGAAATCTCTACCTATACCCCAGAGGAAGTTCGTAATACAGAATTCGATTTATCAATTGCCGAAACACTATCGACACCCGCTTTAAGAATGGCATCCAACGAATTTCTTATGGAGCTGTTTCGTTCCGGGAAAATATCGCTCGAAATGCTTCTGCAAAACGGAGCCTTTCCTTTCGCCGACAAACTGCTGCAAGCTATCCATCAAAGTCAAGCCGAATCGACACAACAAAACACCGCACCGCAAATTTAGACAATCGGTTTATCTTAATCGAAACAGAGACAGAATCCCAAGCGGATTCTGTCTCTGAACTCTAACCATAAATATAAATCAAAACAGACACTACTTCTGTAACACATATTCTTTCATATGAGCTATATCGTCTAAATAATCTTGTAAGTCTTGTTCATGATCTTCCTCCTCTGCCAAAATATGTTTGGCGATATCGCAAGTCGTAAAATCCTTCCCGTCGGTCAATGCAGCGATCGTCTGATAACGTAATATAGCGCAACGTTCTGCTGCGACATTCTGTTTCAGCAACTTGACTACATCTACATCAGTAGGAGGAGTATAAGCACATTTTGCCAAATCGAACCATTTCTTAGGATCCAATACGGGAACACCCTCCAACTCGATAATACGGTCGGCTATCAATTTAGCATGTTCGAACTCTTCCATAGCATGTTCCTGAAATTCTCGTTGTACATCGCCTCGCATAGCGCCTTTCACAACAAGGGCTCCCACCCAATATTGATAAAACGCCAACCATTCTTCCGACAAAGCGGCATTCAACTCATCGAGAACTTCCGATACATCTATTCTTCCCTTCAAAATAGCTACACTTTCTTTTGCCATAATTATATCTCTTTTAGATTAAAAACTTTCCTTAATAACAATCGCGATATCTCGTTGGTTCACCACGACACCTACAATTCTACTTCCATATTCACAATAACCGATATTCTCGTCTTTATACTTGGGGTCATTGAGATAGAGGAGATTCGAATAAAAATGAAATTAGTCGCGTTATCTTTCTCTCGTCTTTCGCTATATTTGTAGAGTTTTTCTTTAATTATAAAATTTCTGCAATGAAAAACATACGCACAGCTATTATTGGAGCCGGCTACCGGGGACGGTACTTAATAACCCTTTTGCAAAAAATAAATCTATTCGATATTATCGCTGTCAGCGATATATCCCCCAACCTATCAGAAATTATATCGCAACTATTCGCGGGAGAAAAGATTCCTAAAATTTACAATTCTGGGACTGACGATTATCGACGAATGCTAAATGAAAACACGATAGACCTCGTCATCATAGCTTCCCCGTGGCATCTCCACAAAGAACAAACCATCGAGGCATTAAAATCTGGATGCCACGTCGCAATAGAAGTGAAAGGAGCATTGGATATAAACGAGTACCCCGATATTATCCATGAAAGCCGACAGAATAAAAAGCAGGTCTTTCCTCTTGAAAACACACTATTCAGAAACGATATTCTGGCTATAAACAATATGATACATGCCGGGATATTCGGTCGCTTGGTCTTTCTTCAAGGAGGATACCGACATGACCTCACCCATATACTCATAGATCAAACCGGAAACTTCGGCGTACAGAATGGGTCTGAATCGGAGTGGAGATCGAAATATTACGAAACCGAAAACGGCGATTTATACCCGACCCACGGACTAGCCCCCTTGTGCATGTTCCTTGATATCAATCATACAGACCATATAAAAAGCATCACGTCTTTCTCCACAAAACCGGGATTAGGACTCCACGCTTGTATGGCCAAGCGAAACGGAATGAAATATACCGACATACACCAACACACATTCCGAATGGGCGATGTCGTCACTTCGATACTCCAAACCGATTCCGGGGCTCAAATAAACTTATTGCACGATACCACTCTCCCACGTCCCCGTTCTCTCAACTACGAAGTTCAAGGAACCAACGGAATTTGGAATGCCGAGAAAAATGCCATTTACATCGATGGATTAAGTCCTTTCGAGGAATGGGAACCCGAAGATAAATACATCGAGCAATACAAACATCGGTTCTGGCAGCAATGGGAATCGGAAGCTCTTCGCTATGACGGGCATCATCAAGGCATGGACTACATCATGCTAAGGGTCTTGGGTGAAGCTCTGCAAGGCCGGGAAAATTATCCGGCAACGTTGGAAGATATGGCAACTTGGGCAGCAGTATCGCCCTACTCGAAAATATCCATTCAAAAGGGAACTTCGATACCCTTTCCCCATTTCTAAACCATCTCGAACAGATATAGAAAAGAGTCGCTCCGGATTTTCGGAGCGACTCTTTTCTATACTCTATAAATCAACCTTTATTACAAAAGGCTCCAAGCGACCGTCAATCCCGCCATCACAATAGCGACCATGCTCATTAGTTTAATCAATATGTTCAAACTCGGACCAGACGTGTCTTTGAACGGATCGCCCACCGTATCTCCAACAACCGTCGCTTTATGTACTTCACTGTGCTTTCCTCCGAAATTACCCTCTTCGACATACTTCTTAGCATTATCCCAAGCCCCTCCGGCATTCGCCATAAAGATAGCCAAAACAAATCCTGCGCTAAGACCACCGATAAGTAACCCGACAACACCCGATACACCGAATATCAATCCCGTAGCAATAGGAGCGACAATCGCCAATAACGAAGGGAATACCATTTCCCGTTGCGCTCCCTGAGTAGAAATGGCTACACAACGTTCATAATCAGGTTCAGATTCTCCGGTAAGAATACCTTTTATCTCCCTGAACTGGCGACGCACCTCTTCCACCATGTGTGCAGCAGCGCGTCCCACAGCATTCATCGTCAATCCGCAGAAAAGAAATGCCATCATCGAACCGATAAACATACCCGACAAAACTTTCGGATTCATCAACGTAATATCATAATACCGCATAAAATCGGTAAATGTCGCCTCACTAATCAAGACCGATGTACCATCGGCAAATTCGAGCATAGTCTCTCCGATACGAGTCAACCCGATACGAATCTCCTCCATATAAGAAGCCAGCAAAGCGAGACCGGTAAGCGCAGCAGAACCGATAGCAAATCCCTTTCCGGTAGCCGCCGTTGTATTTCCCAAAGAATCGAGGGCATCGGTTCTTTTTCGCACCTCCTCGCCCAAACCGCTCATCTCAGCATTTCCTCCCGCATTATCGGCAATAGGACCATAAGCATCGGTTGCCAACGTGATTCCCAATGTCGAAAGCATTCCCACCGCAGCAATACCTATACCATATAAACCGAGAGTGACATTCGATAAATCGAACCCGGATGCAAACAAATAGGAAAGGATAATACCAGCGACAACGGCAATCACAGGAACGGCAGTTGAAATCATACCCAATCCGATACCCGAAATTATGACTGTTGCAGGGCCCGTTTTCCCGCTCTCCGACAAACGCTGTGTCGGACGATAGGATTGAGAGGTATAATATTCCGTACTGCGACCTATAACAATCCCCACTAACAATCCCACGATTACCGAACCGCCGATAAATGCCCAGTTTTCTAACTGTAAAGCCCATAAAATTCCAAAAGTAGCGAATACGATAAGTACAGAACTGAGGTTTGTACCGAAAGAGAGAGATTTCAACAAATCTTTCATCTTTGCATCTTCCCGTGTACGAACCGAAAATATCCCGATAATAGAAAGCAATATACCCACTGCCGCAATCAACATAGGAGCGATTACGGCTTTCATCTGCATGTCGGTTTCGCCGGCTCCCATAAAGGCCGCAGCTCCCAAAGCCGATGTCGCTAATATCGAACCGCAATACGATTCATACAAGTCGGCCCCCATACCGGCCACGTCTCCTACATTGTCACCCACATTATCGGCTATCGTTGCTGGGTTGCGAGGGTCATCTTCTGGAATCCCCGCTTCGACCTTACCGACAAGATCGGCTCCCACATCGGCAGCTTTTGTATAAATACCTCCTCCCACACGGGCAAACAAAGCCTGTGTAGATGCTCCCATTCCGAAGGTAAGCATCGTAGTCGTTATTACACAAAGTTTATGGGCAGGATTCATAGCTTCTGCCGGAATCACTGCATTCAACAGAAGATACCAAAACGATATATCGAGAAGACCTAACCCTACAACGACAAGCCCCATAACAGCCCCGCTGCGGAAAGCGATTCGCAGTCCACTATTTAATGAAGTACGGGCGGCATTAGCCGTTCGAGCAGATGCGTAAGTGGCTGTCTTCATTCCCAAATACCCCGATAAGCCGGAGAAAAAACCGCCCGTGAGAAACGCCACCGGAACCCACTTGTTCTGGACTCCAAAACCGAACGCCATGATAGAAAACAATATCACCAGAACTAAAAACACCAAACCCACGACCTTGTATTGCTGACGTAAATAAGACATAGCTCCTCTGCGAACATAAAGAGCTATTTTTTTCATTTGAGGCGTTCCCTCGTCCGTTTTCATCAACTGCTTATAAAAATACCAAGCAAAGAGTAATGCTAATACCGAAGAAATAGGCACAAGCCAGAATAATGCATTTGTCATAGCAATTATATAATTAAGTTAACATTTTTAGACTGGTTAAAGGTAAGTTGGTTTGCATAAACTGCCAAATCTTTTTCTCTAATTTTTGTTTTTTAGTCCTCAAAAAACAGTATCGATCGGTATGAAACCCTCCTTTTTACATTCAAACATTTTGGGAATATTTCTTGGAAGTTACAATTTTAAAAAATATATTTGTTCTTGTTTCCTTTTTATCTTTACCATATTACTTATGAAAAATAGTTCCAAATTCAATTCATTAGGAGGTTTTCCCGATCTTGAATCTTTCAAAGACGAATCTGGGAAATATGGGTATCGAGAGAAAAAAACTCAAAAGATATTTATCGCCCCGCAATTCGATGCAGCATATTCTTTTCACGAAGGAATAGCGGCAGTGAAAGTTGATCATAAATATGGATACATCGACCGACACGGATTAATAGTCATCAAACTCGACTACGACTGGGCCAGTTCCTTTCATAATGGATTAGCCATGGTAGAACGAAACAACCGATATGGATATATCAATCAAGAAGGCAAAGAAATCGTTCCTATTATTTATGAACACATCGACGATTTTCACGAAGGGCTGGCTCCGGTAAAACTAAATGATAAATGGGGTTATGTAGATTGTTCGGGGAAAGTTGTCATTCCCCCTCGATACGACGATTCTTGGTGTTTCAACGAGTCATTGGCAGCTGTCAGAGTCGATGAGAAATGGGGCTTTATAGATAAAACCGGACATTTACTCATACCTTTGCAATATGATTATGCTTGGAATTTCAAAGAAGATGTCGCAGCGGTAAAGCAAAATGGGAAATGGGGTTTTATAGATAAAGCGGGGCAAGAATTTCTACCGTTCCTATATGACGAAGCTGATTCTTTCTCAAAAGGATTCGCCGAAGTCAAAATGGATACGCTTTGGGGAGTTATCGACAAAACAGGTACATGGGTAAAAAACGAGGATTGCATCTGACCTCTCTACTATTCTAAAATAACTTGATCTGAATATTTTACAGGCATCCGATTTTCATCGGATGCCTTTTTATTTTCCCCTCCCGTATGTTTTTCGATCCTGCCACAATTTCCCCCTCTTTCTCATAGATATTTGCAGTAGATACAATCGAACGAACTAAAAACTTACTAAAATGCTAAACTTATTTTTAACGGCACTTCCCCTGTTAGGGAACTATTTGTTTTCACAAAAGAATAAAAAACAGTCTCAACAAACCATTCAAACAAATCAAAAACGCTATGAACAAAAACTATCACAACTAGATAGTCTCTTCAATAGGAACTATTACAGTAACATTCTCGATCGATCCGACGTGAGGGGGTTACTTGGTAATCTACGCGAACAGATGTCGGAAACAACCCGAAATCTAAAAAATAAGGCAACCATTACCGGAGCTACACCCGAGACCGTCGTCACTGTCCAAAAATCCCAAAACCAAGCATACGGCAATGCCGTCAGCCAAATAGCAAGTCAAGCGGCGACATGGAAAGAAAATACGCTTCAAAATTATTTGTCGGCCCGTAGTGCTTTGGAAGATTTTTACCGTCCGTTGAAATCGGATTATATGAACAATATACTCGGTAAAACATTTCCCTCCTTCAATCCTCTACAAAATCTGTTCAACCCAAATACACAATTTTAAGATCATGGATACAATTTTTACAACAGAAAATTCGCAACCGACTAAAACATTAGCAGACTATATAAATGAAGGGAAAAGTTTTTTGGAAGCCTGTCAAGCTCAATCACCAAAAAGACTTGCCAGAGGCAAAGCATACGAACAGGTAGAAATGCTGAAAGAGCTGTTAAACTTGTTACATCAGCCGGATAATACAGAGGTACAGCAGGTTACAGATGTTTTAATTCCGAAAACATATCCTGAAAAAGAAAAGAGGTTCCTTAACTATCTCTCATGGTTAACGTTTATCTCTGACCGTAACAAACCGAAACACCCTTGCCCTCCTTTGAGCGAAAAAATTTTATTGCAAGCCTTTCGTATGGGACGTAATGAGTTCGAGCGCAAACACCACATATTCAATCTATTGGTATCCATCGGATACCCTTTACAACAAGCCTGCCTGCTTGCCAAATATTTAGATAATAATATTCATTAAAAAATTTCCAATAAAATATGAGCACCTTAAACCCCGATTTACTACAAGAAGGTAATGGTATATATGGTTGGGATTTAATCAATCCCTATCTACAAGAATGGTATCGAAAAAAAGAAAATGGAGAGAACGAAGAATCACCCGCTTTCATAGCTCCGTTACCGGGAGAAAATTCGGTTGTACCATTCCCCTCTATTCCTAAACAAGAAACGCCAATACCCCTAAAACCCGACTACCCGATAAACCCCGAACCGGAAACCCCGATCGAAGCACCTCGCAAATTAAAGTCTTTAACCGAAGGAATAAATCTAGCGGGCGAACGTATTTGGAACGATCTAAAATATTCCCGAGGATACATACAAGACAAACTATCTGATAGTGAAATGTCCGAAGCCGCCCAAAAAGCGTTGGAGCGACTTCCCGAATATCAAAGAAGCACCGAGTCCCAACTACAAAATAAGGAAGACTCTTTACAAAATGAAACCGAACACAGTACCTCCGATCGTCCTCGTCTTGAATTAAAAGGACTCGAAGAATATCGTCGATTAAGGAATGAGAATATTTCTCCAAACGAAATAAGCAGACAGCTCTCCGAGACAGCCCGATGGGGAAACGAAGGGAAAAAACTCATGGAAGAAGCTCGCATGGCGAATAACTCTTTTCCCGAAACCGAAGGCTGGGCAACTATTGGTGAAATCATAGCTAATATAGGGAGAGTGGGGATACCGGTTGCCGCCGGAGCCGCCTTCGCTCCGGCAGGTATCGCTGCTGGTATTGCTAATGTTGCCTCTTCCGTTGCCGAAAGCCACGCACAAGCGCAAATGGAACTGGATAATTTCGAACAAGAAACAGGACAACGTTTAACCGACGGACAACGTACCGGATTCGTAGCTATTTGTATGGGAGCCGATCTCCTGTTTGACACAATCTTACAAAGCCGATACCTTAAAAATCTAAAATCGGGAGCCAAAAAGAAAGCATCGGAATATTTCAAAAAGACGATTCTTAAAAATCAAACAGCACAGACTGAAATAAGTAAAATAATGAGTAAACTGTCAAAGACCGATAAATCGGCTCTTATAGCAGGAACCTTTAACGATGCAGTAACAGGAGGGACCGCCGAAGCTCTCAATTCGGTCGCTCACGATATGGCTAAAACGATTTACAACGAACCGGGACAATATCCGACTCTCGAATCGATCCTACAAAACGCTACTACCGGTATGGTATCGGGTAGTTTGGGCGGAGCTACCGTTGGGGGCACAGGACGAGCCATCAATCTGAAAAAAAGAAATATGCGGAGAAACAAGCAAACCACCACAGCCCTTGTAGACCAACATGGATTTGCATGGGAAGTCCTCGACTACGACCCGGAAAACAAAATCGCCGAAGTACTTTCGCCCAATGGAAAAAATACAATAAATGTACCCGATATCGAGCCCGACATGATTCATTCCTTCTCCGTAGGAGAATATAAAAATACAGGCAAAATAAAAAGAGAGATAAACGAACCCGATCCGTTCGCCCCAATTATACCGGACCAGACAAAAGATAAAGTATGGCAAAAAATGTCTGCACGTGGAAAATACAGACTAACCAAAGATTTAGCCGAACGTATGGGGCTAGATAACGTTATTGTTTATGAACATGAGTCCGACCTACCGGTCTCCGTCCGATCTCTAAAAAAACAAGGTGGTAAAATAGGCGGATATTATATGCACAACGGTAACATAGGTATCGTTCTCGACAATATCCCCTCCTACACGAGATTGCAGAGAGTCCTATTGCACGAAGCGATAGGGCATCAAGGCCTTGATGCTCTTTTCGGCGACTCTTATTTCAAAGACGAATTTTTAATGAAAGTCTATCGGTCTATGCCCTCCGAATGGAAATTGAGAGGCAACTCGTGGAATGCCCGAAAAACCGATGCCGAAGAGTATTTGGCCGATTTGGCGAGCAACGGCATATCATCTTCCGCATGGGACCAAATCTATGGGGAATTGAGAAATATGCTCCGAATATTCATTCCGGGACTAAACTTCTCGGAAAGAGAAATACGTAACATTCTCATACATTCCAAAAACGCATTAAAAAAGGACGATTCGATTTCCGAGATGAACAAAAAAATCCGACAACGGCATTTAAACGAATCGGGCGACTTAGGGACACCACTAACCGAATCCGACCCGGAAACATACCGTTTCTTGTGGGAAAACGACCCTGAATGGAAAAACTACAAAAAATTCTATGACCACGTATATGGAGAAAGTACCGACATAGACGATTAAAAATCGCCCCCGGCTGTTTCGGTCGATCAACAGTCGGGGGCAGTTCTATCTAAATCAAATTACCAAACTTATCCATAACAAATCTCACCATTCTCATTTCGATATTCATCGAAACTCTTATTATACTGAGTCATCGCCCGCAAACTCATACCCATACTCGAAAATCCTCCGTCGTGATACAAGTTTTGCATAGTCACTTTACGAGTTAAATCGGAAAACATTACGATACAATAATCGGCACACTCGTCGGCATTGGCATTACCGAGAGGAGACATACGATTCGCAAAATCCATCAACGATTCCATTCCTTTCACCCCGCTACCGGCAGTCGTCATGGTAGGAGACTGAGATATAGTATTGATTCGAACATTTTTCTCCCTACCATAAATATATCCAAAACTACGGGCGATAGACTCTAACAAAGCCTTCGCATCCGCCATGTCGTTATAGCCGAATAAGGTTCGCTGAGCCGCGACATAAGACAAAGCCAAAATAGAGCCGTACTCGTTAATGGCATCCATCTTTTTAGCCACCTGTATCATTTTATGAAACGAAACAGCCGAAATATCCAATGTCTTGGATAACATATCGTAGTCCAAATCATCATAAGGACGCTTTTTTCTTACATTCGGAGACATTCCGATAGAATGCAACACAAAATCTATCTTACCCCCCAAGACCTCCATAGAGCGCTTGAAAACATTTTCAAGATCCTCCACATTGGTTGCATCTGCCGGAATAATCTCAGCATTTAATTTTTCACCTAATGTATTCACCTCCCCCATACGCACTGCCATAGGCGTATTGGAAAGAGTGATCGTTGCACCTTCCTCCACAGCTTTTTCAGCTACTTTCCATGCAATGGACATTTCATTAAGGGCTCCGAAAATAATACCTCTTTTTCCCTTTAATAAGTTATAACTCATAATTTATACTTTTAAGCACAATATTGCACAGTTTGTGCAATATTGTGCCGTTTTGTGGCTGCAAATATAGACACTTTTTTTTAACCGCAAAACAAAAAGTTCGATTTTGTTATCTCGACATTACAATTCAGCATTTTATAATCTCCAACTTACAAATTGACAAAACCAAACGACCAATGACTCGCTCAAACGACATCGACCATCAAAAAGGATATTTCATTTATTAAATACTTTTAGAATAAAAAAAAGCAGCTCCCATCGAAAATTTATCCGTATATTTGACTCTATCAAATATAGGTCTCGATTTGGACAAGGCAAAATAAAAAAACTTGTTGTTCATTTTGTCCCACCGATCATCTTTCGCTATATTTGTATCGTGAAATTAACTAAAATAATAATTTTATACACACAAAACCATGAGTAAGCCATATGTTGTAGGTATTGATATAGGTGGTACCAATACAGTATTCGGAATTGTTGATGCCCGCGGTTCTATCTTAGCCACAGGTTCTATCAAGACTCAGAAATATACCGAAATAACAGATTACGTAAATGCACTGCACGAAGAACTATCCCGTCTTTTGGCACAAGAGAACGTAACCGATCAAATTGCCGGTATAGGTATAGGTGCTCCTAACGGGAACTATTTTAACGGAACAATCGAATTTGCTCCCAACCTCCCGTGGAAAGGCGTAATCCCCTTAGCCCAAATGGTACGGGAAAAATTCAATATCCCGGTAACTATCACCAACGACGCCAATGCCGCCGCCATCGGTGAAATGACCTATGGAGCTGCCCGCGGTGTAAAAGATTTCATCATGATTACCCTCGGTACGGGTGTAGGTAGCGGTATCGTCATTAACGGACAAATGGTCTATGGGCACGATGGATTTGCCGGAGAACTCGGGCACGTAATCGTACGCCGTGGAAATGGCCGCCTCTGCGGTTGCGGCAGAACGGGTTGTCTCGAAGCCTATACCTCCGCCACAGGTGTTGCGCGTACGGCTCGGGAATTCCTCGAACTTCGCAACGACGAATCCACTTTACGGCAGCTTCCTATTCAAGAGATCACTTCGAAAGACGTTTACGATGCGGCCGTGTCAGGTGACAAACTATCTCAGGAGATTTTCGAGTATACCGGTACAATCTTAGGAGAAGCATTCGCCGACTTCATCGCATTTTCAAGCCCCAAGATGATTGTCCTGTTCGGAGGATTAGCAAAGTCGGGCGAACTGATCATGCGTCCTATCCGCGAAGCTATGGAAAAAAATCTGCTTGCTATTTACAAAGGGAAAGTAAAACTGGTACTTTCGGAATTGAAAGAGAGCGATGCCGCCGTATTGGGAGCCAGT
>ERZ1106976.1254-NODE-1254-length-26285-cov-16.297827_pt1 | contig 26285 bp, 24 predicted proteins | sample MGYA00403687_ERZ1106976 | MGnify/ENA primary metagenome ERZ1106976 (study PRJEB35170, sample SAMEA104062446) | human gut metagenome | biome: human gut; feature: human-associated habitat; material: faeces | place: Denmark | collected 2013-02-22 ... | reverse complement strand
GCGCGTCTGCGCGGTGAGCCGCTCGACCACGTGCTGCTCTACGGCCCTCCGGGCCTGGGCAAGACGACGATGGCCGCCGTCATCGCAAACGAGATGGGCGTGAACATGCGCATTACCTCCGGACCGGCGATCGAAAAGGCCGGCGATCTGGCGGCGCTGCTGACCAACCTGCAGGAACATGATATTTTGTTTGTGGACGAGATCCACCGCCTCAACCGCGCGGTCGAGGAGATCCTTTACCCCGCCATGGAGGACTACGCGATCGACATCATCATCGGCAAGGGCCCATCGGCCAATTCGATCCGGCTGGATCTGCCGCGCTTCACGCTCATCGGCGCGACCACGCGCGCCGGGCAGCTGACGGCGCCGCTGCGCGACCGCTTTGGCGTCAATCTGCGTCTGGAGCTCTACAGTCCGGCCGAACTGCAGAAGATCGTGGAGCGCAGCGCTGGAATCCTCAAGGTGGAAATCGACAGCGCCGGTGCATACGAGATCGCCTCGCGCTCACGCGGCACGCCGCGTATCGCCAACCGCCTGCTCAAGCGCGTGCGCGACTATGCGCAGGTGCGTGCCGACGGCGTCATCACGAAGGAAGTTGCCAACGCCGCGCTGCTGCGCCTCGAAGTGGACGAGATGGGCCTCGATGCGACGGACCGGCGCATGCTGCGCAGCATCATCGAGTTTTATCACGGCGGACCGGTCGGCTTGGAGACGCTTGCTGCCACGATCGGCGAGGAGGCCGTGACGCTCGAGGATGTCTATGAGCCGTATTTGCTGCAGCAGGGCTTCCTGACGCGCACGCCGCGCGGCCGCTGCGTCACACGCCGTGCCTACGAGCACCTTGGCCTGGAATATATCGGTCAGCAGGAGATCGATCTCTGAAAAAACGCGGAATGTCGCTGAAAACGTGCATTTTGTACAAAAATGTATTGACTTTTCAACGATTTTAGCTATAATTTGTTTTGTATGGTATTGGAGTTTGAAAGGCTATGATGGATGATTTCCAACTGTCCGATGCAGAGCTGCTGGCGCAGGTGAGCGCCGGGGACCCTGCCGCCGAGGAAGCGCTTGCCGAGCGCTACAGCCGCTTGGTGCGTATCTGCGCGCGGCCGCTGTTTCTCGCCGGTGGCGACAGTGAGGATCTCATTCAGGAGGGAATGCTTGGTCTGCTCTCGGCAATCCGGCAGTATGACCCGGCGTCCAATGTACCTTTCAAAGCTTATGCGGAAGTTTGCATCAGCAACCGCATTTACAGCGCCATCAAGTCTGCTTCCAGGCAGAAGCATTCTCCGCTCAACAGCGGCATTTCCCTAGACAGCATCCTCTCAGAAGAATCACAGACCCAGGCGTCCACCTATCCGGAAGCAAATTGTCGTGTTACTGAGGAGCAGGTTCTGGCCAGAGAGAGTGAACAAGAGCTATTATCCGCATTTACCCGGTACTTGTCAGCGTTTGAAGCGCGGGTGCTTCGGCTGTATTTGTCCGGCCTGTCCTATGCCGAAATGGCGGCCGAGACAAATAAATCCGAAAAATCCATTGACAATGCCGTGCAGCGGATCCGCCGCAAACTGGCGCGGCTCCCCAATTTCAGCGACTTCAGCAAGAGCTGAGCGCAATATAGCCGATAGGCAAGTTTTTCAAAAGAGAGGATTTATCATGTTCGAAGACAAAACGTTGAAGTGCAAAGAGTGCGGCGCAGAGTTCGTTTTCACCGCTGGTGAGCAGGAATTTTATGCGGAAAAGGGCTTCCAGAATGAGCCCCAGCGCTGCAAGGCCTGCCGTGATGCGCGCAAGAATGCCGCCCGCGGTCCCCGCGAGTTCTTCACTGCTACCTGCGCTGCCTGCGGCGGCGAGGCCAGAGTTCCGTTCGAGCCGAAGTCTGACCGTCCTGTCTACTGCAGTGAGTGCTTCGCGAAGATGAGAGAGCAGCACTAATCAGCAGATAAACTGGTTAAAATGATTGGGGCGCTTCGTGCGACCCAATCATTTTCTCACAAGCAAACTACCGGAGGTAAAAGTTATGTTTGAAATTTCCAGAGATACGATGATTTCGGAGATCCTGGCCAACGCGCCGGAGGCCATGCCCGTGTTCCAGAACATCGGCATGCACTGCCTTGGCTGCGCCATGGCCAGCGGCGAGACGCTGGAGCAGGCCTGCCTCGCGCACGACGTTGACCCGGACGCGTTCCTCGAGCAGCTGCGCACCTATCTGGAGAGCCTGTAAGAGATACAGACAAGGATCAAAAGCCGGCGGTATGCCGGCTTTTGGCGTTTCTGGGGAGAGATTTATGGATCACATTCGCCTGTCACCGCGGCTGCAAATGGTCGCGGACTTTGTGCCGCCGTGTGCCTGCGCTGCGGATATCGGCACCGATCACGGGTATTTGCCGGTCTGGCTGCTGCAAAACGGCGTCATTCAATCGGCGATCGCGGCCGACATTCATGCCGGACCGCTCGCCAACGCTCGACAGTCTGCCGCCGCCTACGATCTGGAGGAGCGCTTTCGGTTCGTGCGGGCGGACGGTTTGCAGTTTTCGGGCGCGCAAGCAGCAGACGTCATCACCATTGCCGGCATGGGCGGGGAGACGATCTGCGCGATCCTTGCGGCTGCGCCGTGGCTGCAGCAGCAGGGAAAACAGCTCGTTTTGCAGCCGCAGAGCAAAGTGCCGGAGCTAACGGACTGGCTCTGGCACAATGGTTTCACGATTGAGGACGCGGCCCTATGCCGCGACGCCGGGAAGCGCTATCTTGCCCTGCGTGTGCTTGGGCAAACGGCGGCGCAGACATATACGGTGGAGCAGCTGCTGCTTCGGCGCCGAGACCCGCTGTTGCCGGAGCACCTGAAGGAAGAGATCCGACGGCAAACGCGTGCACGTGCCGGCATGGCGCATGCAAAGCAGACGCCGACGGCAGAACTGGCAGTGATCAATGCACAGCTCTCGCAGCTGCAGGCCTGCCTGAAGGAGGTACAGACATGGCAATCGTAAACGACATTTACGCTTTCTTAAACGAGATCGCGCCGGTACGGTATCAGATGGACTTCGATAACGCCGGCTTTCTGGTCGGTGACGGCGGCACTGCGGTGAAAAAGACGCTGCTGGCGCTGGACGTCACGGATGATGTGATCGCGGAAGCGGTCGAGCTGCGCGCGCAGCTCATTGTTTCGCACCACCCGCTCATCTTTACGCCGCTGCGGCACGCGACGACGGATGATCTCGCCGGACGTAAGGTGCTGGTACTGGCGCGGCACGGCATTTCCGCCATCTGCATGCATACGAATCTGGACATTGCCGACGGCGGTGTTAATGATGCGCTCATGGCGGCACTGGATGCGGAGGTCACGGGCGGTCTGGAACCGGCTGGTACGGCAGCTGATGGGAGCGCGCTTACCTGCGGACGCATCGGGAAGCTGAAGGGACCCATGACCATGGCGGAATTTCTGCCTTATGTTGCCGGACGCCTGCATGCCAGCGGCCTGCGGTACGTGGACGGCGGGCTGCCGGTAGAAAGGCTCGCGGTCTGCGGCGGTTCCGGCGGGAATATGCTGGAGCTGGCGGCTGCAAAAGGCTGCGATACCTTTGTGACGGCGGATGTGAAGTACGACCGGTTTCTTGCAGCCAAGGAGCTCGGCATCAATCTGATTGACGCCGACCACTTCTGCACGGAAAATGTGGTCATCCCGGTCCTGCAGGCAAAACTTCAGCGGCGGTTCCCGAACGTCGCGTTCACCATCAGCCAGGTGCATCGTCAGACCGCACAGACATATTGTCCATAATGTATGCCGCCGGTACACTGCCGGCGGCATATTCTCGTCCCAGATCTCATACAGTTTTGGTAAGACTGATGAGGAGAGGACGACAGAATGGACAATTCTTCAATTTACGCAGACATTGCCGCCCGTACCGGCGGGAATATTTACATCGGCGTTGTCGGCCCGGTGCGCACCGGAAAATCGACCTTCATCAAACGATTCATGGAAACGCTCGTACTGCCGAATATTTCTGATGATTACGTGCGGGAGCGCGCCCGCGACGAGCTGCCGCAAAGCGGCTCCGGCCGGACGATCATGACCGCAGAACCGAAGTTTGTCCCGGAGGATGCCGTCTCGATCGAGCTGGACGCGTCCGTGCGCGCCTCCGTGCGGCTGATCGACAGTGTCGGCTATATGATCCCCGGCGCGAACGGTCAATATGAAAACGGGGAAGAGCGCCTGGTCACGACGCCGTGGTACGATCATGAGATCCCCATGCGCGCAGCGGCGGAAGAGGGGACACGCAAAGTTATCCGCGAGCACTCGACGATCGGCATCGTCGTCACGACCGATGGCAGCGTGACCGAGCTTGCGCGGGAGGACTATGCCGCAGCGGAAGCGCGCATCGTTGCAGAGCTGCAGGACATCGGCAAGCCGTTTCTCATCCTGCTCAACACGGCTGATCCGGCGGGGGAGGCTGCACAAACATTGGCCGCTCAGCTGCAGGAGCAGTACGATGCCGCTTGCCTGCCGGTCAACTGCCTAGAGCTGACGGAGCAGGATATTCTGGAGATCCTGCGCTCGGTCCTGTACGAATTCCCGGTCACGGAGGCCTGCTTCCGCATGCCGGAGTGGATGGACGTTCTGCCGCCCGGCAACGAGACAAAGCAGCAGCTCTATGCGCTGCTGCGCGAGCAGATGCCGTCGCTGCACCGCCTGCGTGACGCGCGGCGCGCGGCGCAGACGCTCGCAGACAGCGAGCTGCTGGAAACGGCAGACGTGGAAAACGTCTCTGTGGACACCGGGGCCGTTTGCTATGTGCTCTCATTTCCACGCGCGCTGTACTACAGCATCATCAGCGAGCAGGCGGGCGTTGCGCTGCGCAGTGACGGGGAGCTCATCTCGTTTTTGGCAGAAATGGGGCGCATCCAGGCCGACTATCAGCACATCCGCGGCGCGCTGGAGGACGTACGCAGCAAGGGCTACGGGGTCGTCATGCCGTCGGCCGCTGATCTGCAGCTGGCAGAGCCGGAGATCGTCCGCAAGGGCGGGCGCTACGGCGTCCGGCTCAAGGCCAGCGCCAAAGCCATTCATATGTTCCAGACCAATATTGAGACAGAAGTCTCGCCGGAGATCGGCGGAGAGAACGCCTCGAGCGAGATTCTCGGCTTCCTGCTGCAGGGCTTTGACGGGGATGTCGAGCAACTCTGGCAGTCCAACATTTTCGGCAAGCCGATCTATACGATCGCGCAGGAAGGTGTGGAGGAAAAACTCAGCTGCCTGCCGACCAAAGCCGTTAGCAAGCTGCAGGAGACACTGCAGCGTGTCGTCAACGAGGGCAGCGGCACCCTGATCTGCATCATTCTGTGAGGAAAACGCTCCGGCACTGCCGGGGCGTTTTTTCTCAATCCGGCAAAAATGACGTGGATTCCGGCTGGTGTTTTGTGTAAGGTTTGCGTTGTTTTCTTCACAATGCTGTGGTAAACTATGGGCAAGAATTCTAAAGAAAACGAGGGATGTTTATGAAGGCACTTTCCAAAATTGCTGCCGGCGTGAGCCCGTCCGCAACGCTGGCCGTCAGCGCTCTGGCCAAGAAGATGAAAGCAGAAGGGAAGGACGTCATCGGCTTCGGCGCCGGTGAGCCCGATTTTGCCACGCCCGACCGCATCAGTTATGCCGGTGTGCGCGCGATTTGCGACGGAAAGACACGCTATACCCCGGCCGCCGGTATGATCGAGCTGCGCCAGGCGATCTGCGACCGCGCCAAGGCAGACTACGGTCTGGAATACGAGACTGCGCAGGCAGTTGTTGCAAGCGGCGCCAAGCACATGGTCTACATTGCGCTGGCCGCACTGGTTGATCCGGGCGATGAAGTGATCGTTCCGGCCCCGTACTGGGTCAGCTATTATGAGATGGTTCGCCTGTTCGGCGGCGTGCCCGTTGTTGTCAATGTCAGCGAGGAGCAGGGCTTCCAGCTCACGCCGGAGCAGCTCGAGCAGGCCATCACGGATAAGACCAAGGCCATCATCCTCAATAACCCCTCCAATCCGACCGGCGCTGTCTATCCGAAAGAGGCGCTCAAAGCTGTTGCCGATGTTTGCGTCAAGCATGACCTGTATATCATCTCGGATGAGATCTATGATAAGCTTGTCTACGACGGCGTGCCGTTCACCAGCGTCGCCGCGCTCAGTGACGAGATCAAGGCGCACACGATCCTCATCAACGGCGTTTCCAAGACCTATGCCATGACCGGCTGGCGCATCGGCTATGCACTGTCCCCGGCGCCAGTGGCCAAGGCCATGACCAATTACCTCAGCCACTCGACCGGCGCACCGGGCACCATGTGCCAGTGTGCGGCCATCGAGGCGCTCTCCGGCCCGCAGGACGAAGCAGAGCAGATGCGTCAGGTGTTTGAGCAGCGCCGCGACCTGATCGTGCGCCGCATCAATGCCATGCCCGGTGTCAGCTGCCTGAAGCCGAGCGGCGCGTTCTACGTCATGATGAATCTGGAGCAGATCATCGGTAAGCAGATTGATGGTCAGGTCATCGGCAGCGGTGATGACTTTGCAAAGCTGCTGCTGGAAAAGAGCCTGGTTGCTGTCGTGCCGGGCAGCGGCTTTGGCACGCCGAATTTTGTGCGTCTGAGCTATGCGATCTCGACGGAAAATATCGAGACCGGCATGGATCGTCTGGAGGCGTTTTTGAAGCAGCTTCAGTAAACCGATATTTATGAGGCGCGTGGGCCGACCGCGCGCCTCTTTTTCTATGCCTTGGTTGACGCGCTGGGCACAAAATGGTATCCTGAGGGCATGTCATAAGTGCCCGTCCCCGCCGCATACCATAGCAAAAGGGGGGAAGCGCCGTGACAAAGTTACTCTATCAACGGATCCTGGTCGTGCTGTTGGCATTGATCGTGGTGTTCGGCGGCTGGTTTGCTGCCGACTGGCAGCTCCGGCGCGCGGAAGCGACAGCAAATTGGACGGATACAAAGCAGGTTCTGATCCTTGATGCCGGTCACGGCGGGGAGGACGGTGGGGCAGTGGCACCAAACGGGACCGTGGAGGCAGATGTGAACCTGCAGATCGCGCTGAGAGCCCGTGCAATTGCGGAACTGACCGGCGTTGAAGTCGTCATGACACGCGACAGCCCGGACATTGCCTATCCGGACGATGCCACTACGATCGCCGAGCGGAAAAAAGCCGACCAGCACCAGCGCGCAGACCTCATTTGCAAAACGGACAACGCTGTGCTCATCAGCATCCACCAGAACTGCTACCCGGATCGGAAGCCGTCGGGCGCGCAGGTGCTGTACGCAGCAAGCACCGGCAGCGACACGCTCGGCGCGCTGATGCACGATAATCTCGTCGCGTATCTTGACCCGCAAAACCGGCGCGTCGCAGCACCGATCTCGGATAAGATCTACCTGATGCGCGAGGTGAAATGCCCCGCAGTGCTGGTCGAGTGCGGCTTTTTATCCAACGAATCCGAGTGTGCAAAGCTCAAGGACGGCGGCTACCAGACAAAACTGGCGGCTGTGATCATCGCGTCCTACTTACAATACCGGCAGTCACTGCCGCAAACAGGAATGGTTACATGAAAGCAAAATCGAGTACAAAAACCGTCTTTTATTGCTCGGAATGCGGCAATGAGACGGCAAAATGGATGGGGCAGTGCCCAGCGTGCGGCGCGTGGAACACGCTGGTTGAGGCACCGAAAGAACCCAAAATGGCTCTCGGCACGCGTGCCAAGCGCATCGCGCAGCCAAAGCTGATCTCAGAGTTGGATGCCGAGGAAGAACTGCGATTTTCCACAGGGATCGGGGAGTTTGACCGCGTGCTCGGCGGCGGCGCCGTGCGCGGCTCGCTGGTGCTGGTCGGCGGTGCGCCTGGTATCGGCAAATCCACGCTGCTGCTGCAGCTCTGCGGCCGCATCAGCGAGCAGGAAACGATCCTTTACGTCTCCGGCGAAGAGAGTCAGCGCCAGCTGAAAATGCGCGCGCAGCGCCTCGGCGTTGATCATGGCAGTATTTATGTGCTGGCCGAAACGGATCTGAACACCGTTCTGTCTACGATCGATGACCTGCAGCCGACCGTCCTGATCGTCGACTCCATTCAAACCATGTACGACGCCGAGACAGCCTCGACGCCCGGCAGCATCAGCCAGGTGCGCGAGTGCACGATGCGCATCATGCGCTCAGCCAAAGACAGCGGCTATACGGCGTTCGTTGTCGGTCATATCAACAAGGAAGGCAGCATTGCCGGCCCGAAAGTGCTCGAGCACATGGTCGACTGCGTGCTGTACTTTGAGGGCGACCAGAGCATGTCTTACCGCATTTTGCGGGCGGCAAAAAACAGATTTGGGTCAATAAACGAAATCGGCGTCTTTGAAATGGAAGATTCCGGCCTTCGCGAGGTGACAAATCCGTCGGAAATGTTACTATCTGGGCGTCCGACCAATACGCCCGGCACCTGTGTCGTCGGTGTCATGGAGGGCTCGCGCACGGTGCTGGCCGAGGTGCAGGCGCTGATCACGCCGTCGGGCTACAGCGGCGCGCGCCGAAACGCCAACGGCATTGACTATAACCGTGCCATGCTGCTGCTGGCCGTGCTGGAAAAGCGCGCCGGTTTTTCGCTGTCGAGCTGCGATGCTTACATCAATGTGGTCGGCGGTCTGCGGCTGGACGAGCCGGCTACAGATCTGGCAGTCATTCTGGCGATCGCGTCGAGCTACAAGGATCTGCCGGTCGGCAGCGATCTGGCTGCCGTCGGTGAGGTCGGCCTGTCCGGAGAGATACGCTCCGTGAGCCATTTGAATCAGCGCCTGTCCGAGATTGCACGGCTGGGATTCCAGCGCTGTATCATCCCGGCGCATGTGCGCGACGATGTGCAGAAGCAAAACGGCCTGCAGACGATCCCGGTCAAGAACATCCGCGAAGCGCTCAAGGCTGTGTTTGGTGCGTAAACCTTTTTGATTGCCGCTGCGAGAAAGCATGCGCTAAAGAATTAAGAATATGACGAGGAAACCGCCGGAAGGCTTGGTTACGGCTTTTCGGCGGTTTTCCCCTCCTCTAAATTCGGCAAAATTTTTATTTTGCCGAATTATTTGTGGAATTTGTCAATGGACACTGCCCCATACTTCTGGTATGCTCATATCAGAAATCGAGGTGTTGGATATGGATTATTCGGATGCGCCGCAGGTGCTGCGCGACTTTTTAATTTATCATGAAACGATCTGCGGACACTCCAAGGCGACGGTCGATCAGTATTATCTTGATCTGCGGATGTTCCTGCGATTTCTGAAGCTCGACCGTGGGCTCGCACCGCGCACAGCGGAATTGGACGAGATCTCCATCGCAGACGTTGATATTTCCTTTCTGCGCACAGTGACGCTCACGGAGGTTTACAGTTTTCTGGCCTATCTGTCGCGCGACCGCGTCAAGCAGCCGAATGCGCACGAGCTGAAATACGGTCTGAGCGCAAACTCCCGTGCACGCAAAATTGCGGCGATCCGCAGCTTTTTCAAATACCTGACCGTGAAAGCGAAGCTGCTGGAGGAAAACCCGGTGCAGGATCTCGACTCTCCGAAGATCCCCAAGACGCTCCCCCACTATCTCACACTGGAAGAGAGCAAGCGGCTGCTGTCCGTCGTGGATGGAAAAAACAAGGAACGAGATTATTGCATCCTGTGTATTTTTCTCAACTGCGGTTTACGTATCTCAGAACTGGTCGGTTTGAACCTGCAGGATGACCACGGCGACAGCCTGCGCATCCTCGGCAAAGGCAGCAAAGAGCGTGTTGTTTACCTCAACGACGCCTGCCGCGAAGCGCTCGACCGCTATCTGGCCGTACGCAGCGAGATCGCACCACCGCGCACGACAGCCATGTTTCTCTCCAACCGACGCACACGCATCAGCTGCGACTCCGTACAGGTCATGGTCAAGAAAAACCTGACCCGCGCGGGACTGGATGCCAGCCAGTACTCCACGCACAAACTGCGGCATACGGCGGCCACACTCATGCTGCAAAACGGTGTGGATGTGCGCACGCTGCAGGAGGTGCTCGGCCATGAGCACCTGAACACCACGCAGATCTATACGCACGTAGACAATGATCAGCTGCGCACGGCGGCGGCGGCCAACCCGCTGGGAGAATTCTTCCCTGACGAGAATACGGCGAAAAAAATCTCCGATTCCTGAAAACAGGGATCGGAGATTTTGCTTTCTTATTTGGATTTGACCTTTGGCAGGTAATCGCGGACGCGATGATGCGGCTTATCGAAGCCGAACGCGCGGATCGCCATCAGCAGCGTGCCGAGCGCGGCGGCGCCATCCAGAACGGCGGCGAACCACAGCGTGCAGTAGCCGAGCTCTGCCATCACCAGCAGCAGGACCTTCACAACAACGCCGATCGCCAGATGCTCGCGGCAGATGCCCTCGACCCAGCCGGCCGTCTCGATTGCCTCTGGCAGCAGGTACGGATCCTGGCTCGTGAGCAGGATATCGGCGTCAAACCGCTCGTTGCTCTCCTCCGGAATCACGCAGGCGTCCAGATCTGCGGACGAGTGCTCCGGATGTGCCGTGCAGCGGCGGTCATAATACAGCAGCAGTTCCCCGTCGCTCAGGTTATCGACTTGCTGCGACAGGATCTGCTCTTTCTCCTGTCCGCTGCATTTGCAATAGAGATGGTCTGCCTTGAGTTCCTTTGCGTTCTCGGCAACGGAGTCGTTGCTGGCGTTGCTGAAGAGCGTGATCGTATGCACGCCCAACGCACGCAGTTCTTTGAGCGCGGGCTTCGTATCCGACTGCACAACTTCCTGCAGCAGGATCTTGCCTGCATACTGCTCACCGACGGATACATAGACCACATAGCCGTCGGTCAGGTCCGCGTCCGGGATGTCCACACCCTTGAGGATCATCAGCTCTCGTGTGCCGACGCAAACACGGGTCGATTCAATATAGACCTCCACACCGCTCTCGGGAATATCCATCGCGCGGGAGAGATACTGCGTGAGGATGGGGCCATTATAGGCAGCGCAGATCGCGCGCGCCGTGCGGCTGTTCGAGCAGGACTCCGCATTGGCCGCCAGCTGCAGCAGCGCTTCCGGCGCCAACTGGCTGGATTTCACGCTGATCACTTTCGGGAGCTGGCTGTCCCCTTCCCCTTCATCGACCGCAACTGCACGCACGGCATTGAGCGCGCGCATGCTGCGGCAGCTGCGAAACAGTACATCGCAGCGGTAAGCACCGTTGACGGCGCTGTACCACACCAGCGGCACGGAAATAAGCAGCGCACACGGCGTAGAAAGGAAGAGCACGATCATGGCGGCATGAATTGCCCGGGAAACCGTCGCAATCTTGAGCACAATCTCCAGCACGGCAACCAGCACCGCAATGCACAGACCGGCCGGTGCAAGATAGCCGATCCACTTGGGAGCGGCGATTTCGGCCGGAGAATGGATCTCACCGCCGACGGCGGCCTCCAGCGTTTTCTTCGCGTGGACCGTGACGACCGCGATCAGGATCGAAACGACCCGGTACACGAGCAGAAAAACAGCGGCGTCCACCGGCTGTCCGACCGCCATGGTACCGATTACGCACACGATCACGATCACTGCGGGCCGGAACACCTGCCGGTTGAGAATGCAGGCAATTGCAGCCGCCAGGTAGTCATATCCGGCGGCAAGCACGGACAGGACCAAAAGCACGTAGCGCAGCACGGTGCTGTGCACAAGCGCGCCGACGATGCACAGGATCAGTGCCGCCGCAAGACGCACGATCAGCACCAGATCCAGCCCCGTTTCCGGAAACAGGCGCAGTGTTTTCCAATCATAATCCGGCCGGTCGGCAGCAAAACAGCTTGCAGACAGCCGCGTCAGAAGTTCCTGAAAATTCATGGGTGTTCCCCCTGTTCAGACTGAGCAGTGTGTCAGACGGCAGCTCAGGCTTTTCCGTCGCAGCCGAGCACATCGACGATCTTGTGCTTGACGAGCTGCTTGATGTTTTCACGTGCGGGGCCGAGATACTTTCTCGGGTCAAACTCTGCCGGGTGCTCAGCAAGATACTTGCGGATCGTGCCGGTCATGGCCAGACGCAGGTCAGAGTCAATGTTGATCTTGCACACGGCCAGACGTGCTGCCTGACGCAGCTGATCCTCCGGCACGCCGATCGCACCGGGCATATCGCCGCCGAACTCGTTGATCATCTGTACGTATTTCTGCGGTACGGACGACGAGCCGTGCAGCACGATCGGGAAGCCAGGCAGACGCTCGGACACTTCCTCGAGAATGTCGAACCGGAGCTGCGGCTTCGTGCCGGGCTTGAACTTATAGGCGCCGTGGCTCGTGCCGATGGCAATTGCAAGCGAATCGCAGCCGGTGCGCTCGACGAATTCCTGCACATCCTCCGGGCGCGTATAGGACGAATCCTCGGCCTTGACTTTGACATCGTCCTCAATGCCGGCCAGCGTGCCGAGCTCCGCCTCCACGACGGCGCCATGCGCGTGCGCATATTCCACGACCTGGCGCGTCAGCGCGACATTCTCCTCAAACGGCTTGGAGGAAGCGTCGATCATGACAGAAGAAAAACCGTCATCGACGCAGGCCTTGCACAGCTCGAACGAGTCCCCATGGTCCAGATGGAGACAGATCGGCAGACCGGTCTCGATAACGGCAGCTTCCACCAGCTTGACCAGGTACGTACGGTTGGCATACTTGCGCGCACCGGAAGATACCTGCAGGATCACCGGCGCATTGCACTCTTTGGCAGCCTCCGTGATGCCCTGAATAATCTCCATATTGTTCACGTTGAAGGCGCCGATGGCATAGCCGCCCGCATACGCTTTTGCAAACATTTCCTGAGAAGTTACAATCGACATTGACAAGTCAACTCACTTTCATATAATATATAGAACAGCAATATGATCCAAAACAGATAATCGATTTAATTTATTTTACACATGTTTTTAGATAATATCAATAGCGGAATTCAATGTTTCAGTAAAATCTATCAATTCTTTGAATTTGTGGAGGTGCGTTATGTCCGGTGAATTGAGAGGCGCGTGTATCTTTGGGCAGTCCGGCGGGCCGACTGCAGTCATCAATGCCAGCGCCTACGGAGTGCTCAAGACTGCGTTGGAATCCGATGCCATTACCAACGTTTACGGTGCGGCCCACGGCATCCGCGGCGTTCTGGATAATCGCCTGTATGATATCGGCCAGGAGGATCCGGGTGAGCTCCGTCTGCTTCTGCACACGCCGTCATCGGAGCTGGGCTCCTGCCGCTATAAAATGGCGGATCCGGATACGGACGATACGGATTACCGGCGTATTCTGGAGACCTTTCAGAAATACAACGTGCGCTATTTCTTCTATAACGGCGGCAACGACTCCATGGACACCTGCAACAAGATCAGCCGCTATATGCAGGCGCACGATTGGGACTGCCGCGTGATGGGTGTGCCCAAGACCATCGACAACGACCTTTTCGGCACCGATCACTGCCCCGGTTTTGCCAGTGCTGCCAAGTACATAGCGACCTCCTGCATGGAAGTGTCCAAAGACTGCCGTGTGTATGACACCGGCACGATCACAGTCGTGGAGATCATGGGCCGCCACGCCGGGTGGCTGGCCGGCAGCGCCGCGCTGGCGTCGGCCTGCGGCTCCGGACCGGATCTGATCTACCTGCCGGAAGTGGACTTTGACATGGAGCAGTTCCTCGCGGATGTGCATCGCATCTATCAGGAGAAAAACAATGTGCTCATCGCCGTCTCCGAGGGCATCCACTATGCGGACGGTTCGTTTGTTTCCGAGGCCAAGGCCTCCGCGACCGACGGCTTTGGCCATGCGCAGCTCGGCGGTCTGGCGGCGCGTCTGGCGCAGGTGATCAAGGAACACGAACATACGAAAGTGCGCGGCATTGAACTGTCGCTGCTGCAGCGCGCGGGCGCGCATCTTGCCTCCCAGACGGATATCAACGAGGCGTTTGCCGCCGGCAAGGTGGCCGTCGAGTCTGCGCTCTCCGGCGAGACCGGAAAGATGGTCGCGTTTGAGCGTGTGATGGTGGACGGTCAGTATACCTGCCGCATGAAACTCATTCCGCTCTCCGATGTTGCGAACTACGAAAAGAAGGTCCCGGCGGAATGGATCGTGCCGGAGGGCAACAACGTCACGCAGGACTTTATTGACTATGCCCTGCCGCTCATTCAGGGCGTGCCGGAGATTCCGCTGGAAAACGGCCTGCCCCGCTATGCGCGGCTGAAAAAGGTGCTTGTAGAATAAACAAAACGCAGAGTCGGTGAAAAATCGCCGGCTCTGTTCATTTGTGCTGTTCAAGTGCCGGAAAATATGATAAACTAATACATTATTTATTGTAACGAAGGAGTTTCCAAAATGATCACTGTTGATGACCTCTCGCTGCAGTACAGCGGCGCCCCGCTGTTTTCCAAGGTGAACCTGCAGTTTACCCCCGGCAACTGCTATGGCATCATCGGCGCCAACGGCGCCGGCAAATCCACGTTCCTGAAGATCCTCTCCGGTCAGCTCGAGCCGAGCACCGGCAGCGTCTATATTGACCCCAAGGCCAGAATGTCCGTCCTCAAGCAGGATCAGACCATGTACGATGCCTATACCGTCATGGACACGGTCATCATGGGCAACCAGCGCCTGTACGACTGCGGCAAGGAGAAGGATGCCATCTACGCCAAGGACGAGATGACGGACGAGGACGGCATCCGCGCCTCCGAGCTGGAGGAGGAGTTTGCCGATCTCGGCGGCTGGGAGGCGGAGTCGGATGCATCCCGCATCCTGCAGGGCCTCGGCGTCGCGCCGGAGTATCATGAGACCATGATGTCCGACATGGATCCGCGCCTGAAGGTCAAAGTCCTGCTGGCGCAGGCCCTTTTCGGCCACCCGGACATCATCCTGCTCGACGAGCCGACGAACAACCTCGACCTCGCGAGTGTCGTCTGGCTGGAGGATTTCCTGATGGATTACGACGGCACGGTGCTCGTCGTGTCGCATGACCGCTATTTCCTCAACAACGTTTGCACGCACATCGTCGATATCGATTACGGCAAGATCAAGATGTATGTCGGCAACTACGACTTCTGGTATGAATCCAGCCAGCTCATGCAAAAGCTCGTCAAGGACCAGAACAAGCGCGCCGAGCAGAAAATTCAGGAGCTGCAGACCTTTATCGCCCGCTTCTCCGCCAACAAGTCCAAGTCCCGGCAGGCGACATCCCGCCGCAAGCTGCTCGAAAAAATCTCCGTCGAGGACATGCCCGCCTCCAGCCGCCGCTATCCGTGGGTCGGCTTCAAGGCCGAGCGCGAGCCCGGCAAGGACCGCCTGTTCGTGACGGACATCAGTAAGACCGTCGACGGCGAAAAGCTGCTCAACCACGTGAGCTTCATTGTCGGCAAAGAGGACAAGATCGCCATTCTCGGCAAGAATGAGCTCGCCGTGACGATGCTCTTCAAGATCCTCATGGGCGACGAGGAGCCGGACGAGGGCACGGTCAAGTGGGGCGTCTCGACCACGCAGGCCTACTTCCCCAAGGATCACAACAGCTATTTTGAAAACTGCGACTATGACCTCATCGACTGGATGCGCCAGTTCTCCACCGATAAGCGAGAGAGCTACCTGCGCACGTTCCTTGGCCGGATGCTGTTTTCCGGCGATGATGTTTATAAGCAGGTCAAGGTCCTGTCCGGCGGTGAAAAAGTGCGCTGCATGATCTCGAAGATGATGCTCTCAGGGGCCAACTTCCTCGTATTCGACCAGCCGACGAACCACCTCGATCTGGAGAGCATTGCGGCGCTCAATAACGGCATGGCCGCTTTCCCCTACAATATCATCTTCACGAGCCACGACCACCAGCTCACGCAGACGGTCGCCAACCGCATCATTGAGATCACGCCCGACGGCATCATCGACCGCCGCTGCACGTACGACGAGTATATGCACATCGCGGGTCAGGAAACGGAATGAGCCATGGAGCAGCTTGCGAAAAACCAACTGCATACCGCGCAGATCACGGGCTATACGTCCGACGGCGCGGGTGTGTGCCACATCGCCGGCCGCGCTGTATTCGTGAAAGGCGCGCTCGTCGGTGAGACATGGCAGGTCCGCATCCTGAAGGTGACGGCAAATGCCGTCTACGGTAAGGCGGAGCAGTGCCTGTCCCCTGCCGCGGCACGCACGGAGCCACCCTGCCCTGTTTACCGCACCTGCGGCGGCTGCAGCCTGCAGCACATGGACTATGACGAGCAGCTGCGCATGAAGCTTGCGCGCGTCAACGATGCGCTCAAGCGCATCGGCGGCGTTTCGACGCCGGTGCAGGATATCATCGGCATGGAGTATCCGCTCTGTTACCGGAACAAAGCAATTTACGCCGTCGGCAAAAAGAACGGCCGCGTGGTCAAGGGCTTTTACCGCGCATCCAGCCATGACATCACGCCCGTGGAGCAGTGTCTGCTCCAGCTCCCGCTCGCGGACAAGGCGGCGCAGGCAGTCTGCGATTGGATGAATCTGCGCGGCGTCGTGCCGTATGATGAAGCCACCGGCCGCGGTACGGTGCGGCATCTGTTCACGCGCTGCGCCATGCACACGCCCGACGCCGTGCTGTGCATCGTCTCTGCGCGCGGTTTCGGCGCGCAGACGGACGATTTGGTTGCCTACCTGCGCGAGCATTGCCCGGAGCTGACCGGCATCGTGCTCGATGTCAACAAGCAGAAAGGCAACGTCGTGCTCGCCGGAGACTTTTATACGCTCTGGGGCGAGCCGGAGCTGACTGACCGGCTCTGCGGGCTGACATTCACGCTCTCGCCGCAGGCGTTTTATCAGGTCAATCCCGTGCAGGCCGAGCGGCTGTATGAGCGCGCGGTGGAATACGCCGTCAACGCGCCGACGGATCAGGTGCTGGACCTGTACTGCGGCGCCGGGACGATCAGCCTGTGTCTGGCGCGAAAGGCCGCGCACGTCATCGGGGCCGAGATCGTGCCGGAGGCGATCGAGAACGCGCGCCGCAACGCGGAGCGAAACGGCATCGAGAATGCGGAGTTTCTCTGCGCCGATGCCGGTGCCGCTGCGGCGGAGCTGGCCCGGCGCGGCGTCCGTCCGGACTGCATTGTGGTCGATCCCCCGCGCAAGGGCATGTCCCCGGAAGCCATTGACGCAATGGTGTCCATGCAGCCGCCGCGGATTGTCTATGTCTCCTGCGACCCGGGCACGCTTGCACGCGACGTGAAGCTGCTCACACAGCACGGCTACACGCTCACGCAGGCGTTGGCCGTGGATATGTTCCCGCAGACGCCGCATGTTGAGACGGTGGCTCTGCTGAATAAACTATCTGAATAAGGCGGTGAAAAAATGTCATTACCGAAGTACAGCGAACTCTATCTGCCGTTTTTGACAACGATTCAAGATGGCGCTGTCTACTCTGTGAAAGAAGTTAGAGATCGTCTGGCATCCAGCCTTCACCTGTCGGAGGATGATCTGTCGCAATTGATTTCCAGCAATCGTCAGTCCGTATGGGCTTCAAGATTTGGCTGGGCAAATACATACTTGAAGAAAGCCGGACTCGTGATCGCGCCGAAAGCCGGTCATTGCCAGATAACCGATGAAGGGAAGCGTCTTCTTAACAGCGGTGTTGATATTACGAATCATTATCTTGCGGAGCATTATCCCGCTTTTGAAGCGTTTGTAAAAGGAAAAAAGATACCACCCGATCCCCCAATACCACCCGATCTCCCAATACCACCGGATGCCTCGGAAACTCCGCCGGAGACTCTTGAGCGCGTCTATTCGATCATCAACGAGCAGCTGGCAGATGACTTACTCACCGCTATTATAGATCAAACGCCATCATTTTTTGAAACGCTTGTTGTGGATTTGATGAAAGCCATGGGATATGGTGACGGCTTCGTTACAAAGGCAACCGGTGACGGCGGAGTTGACGGCATTATTTACGAGGATAAGCTCGGATTCAACTTGATCTACATTCAAGCGAAGCGCTGGAACAAGGATTCAGTGATCGGAAAGCCGGAAATCCAGAAATTTGCCGGTGCCATGATGGGTCCTCCAAAAGTGGAGAAAGGGCTGTTCATAACGACCGCAAAGTTTTCGCAAGGTGCAATGGATTTTGCAAAAGCGCAGCATATCATTCTTGTCGATGGCGAAAAATTGACGGAACTCATGATTGAATACAATTTGGGCGTATCCGCGCAAAAAACATATCAAATCAAGCGGATCGACAGCGATTATTTTTCGAATGACTCGCAGTGATCTGCATAGCGCACGATCAAAAACAAGCTGTTTTTGCAAAACACCTCTTGCAATGCACCAGATGTTGTGATATAGTAACTCCGTTATATTAGATGATTTTCCCTATCATGAAAGGATGAATACCATGACTACTTTGGAACTGATTCTGACGATTATCCAGCTGATTTCCGGTCTCGCCGTGACCGTGATCGTGCTGATGCAGTCCGGCAAGAGCGCCGGCCTGTCCGGCGCTATTGCCGGCGGTGCGGAAACGTTCCTTTCTAAAGGCAAAGCCAAGACGCTCGATGCCAAGCTCGCCAAGGCGACGAAGTGGTTCGGCCTCGTCTTTGTCATTCTGACGCTGGTGCTGACCGTCCTGATGCACAAGGGCGCGTAATTTCCGGTACAGCTGCATAAAAGCGCATCCCCCGGCATTGCCGGGGGATGCGCTTTTTCCTGTTTGCTTCAGTCCGGGTACTCTGCGCGGCTGCCGCCGATGAGCTTCGGGCGTGTGCGGGCAGCGTTGACCGGCGCCTCCCCAATCGTCTTGACCGACAGGCGCAGCGGCACGGCCACATGCTTGAGGTGCATGCCGATCATGGTGTTGCCGATGTCGAGACCGGCGTCGGCCTTCACGAACTCGACTGCGACCGGGTCGTCCATCGCTTCGTAGACTGCCGTTGCGAATGAGCCGCCGGCTTTCGGCCGCGGGCGGACGCAGACGATCTCATAGCCGAATTTCTCGGCCGCTGCGCGTTCCATGATCAGGGCGCGGTTGAGATGCTCGCAGCACTGCGCCTCAAGATAAAGGCCGCGCGCTTTCAGGATCGGCAGGATCTCATCGACTACGGCTTTTGCCGCCTCGGGCGTCGAGCCCTTGCCGATCTTCTGCCCCATGATCTCGCTCGAGGAGCAGCCGATCACGACCTGCTGGCCGGGCTTGAGCGCGGCAACATCCAGCAGTTCGAGCAGGGCTGCGCGGGCGGATTTACGGATCTCTTCATACATGAATGGTCATCTCCAGACAGTTATTAAAAATTCTTATTTCCATTGTAGCACGGCTCGGTGCATTTGACAATCCTCTGCAAGGCGTGTATCATGAGCGTTGACCAAATCATAACAGGAGGATTGCTGTTTTGAAACGCTTCTTTGCTTGTCTTCTCGCTGCGGCGCTGCTCGTCTGCTCCGGCTGCGGCATCAAATCCGAAAAACCGTCGACCAACGGCGCTGCCGGGAAAACGGAGAACTACTACGCCCCGCTGACCGGTGAGCCGCTGAGCACCAAGCCGGAAAATACCCGGCCGTTTGCCGTCATGATCAACAACATCGTCTACGCGCAGCCGCAGGTCGGCATCAGCAACGCGGACATCATCTACGAGATCCCGGCCGAGGGCGGCATCACGCGCATGATGGCCATTTTCAGCCACCTGTATGACGTGGAGTCCGTCGGCAGCATCCGCAGCCTGCGCCCGTATTATCTGAGCGTCGCCCTGTCGTATGACGCCATTGTCATCCACGCCGGCGGCAGCGAGCAGGCCTACAGCGATGTCAAGACCTACAACGCTGACCATCTCGACGGCGTGCGCGACGGCAACACCAGCTCCATGTTCTACCGCGACGCCAGCCGCGGTCAGCACGGCTCGGAGCACACGCTGTTCTTCCACGGCGCGAATGTGGAGGCCCTTGTGGATCAGTACAAGTTCCGCACCGAGCACGAGAGCAGCTACAAGACCGGCCTGAACTTTGCCGACAACGCTGTCCAGCAGTGCACCGGCGGCGCGGCTGCGAATGTGCAGGTGACATTCAACACGTCCAAGAGCACGTCCTTTGCCTACCACGCCGACAGCGGCAAGTACACGGCTGTGCAGTATAAGGCCGACTATAAGGACGGCGCGACCGGCGAAGCGGTTCCGTTTTCCAATTTGCTCATCCTCTCGGCTGATATGAAGACGGTGGACAGCTACGGCCGCCTGGCCGTCGACCTCATCGGCAGCGGCACCGGCTACTTTGTGACCGGCGGCGAGTACGTGCCGATCAAGTGGTCCCGCAGCGACATCAACAGCTGCTTTACTTACACGCTCGAGGACGGCACGGCGCTGAACCTCTCGCGCGGCACGACCTATGTTGGCGTGATCCCGACCAACGGCGGCAGCGCAAACTTCAGCTGAGGACAAAATCAAACTATTTTGCAGCACTATGTGCGTGGGAAACCGCGCACATAGTGCTTTTTCTTTCGAAGCGTGGTTGCCTGTTTCCTAAAATATTTGCTATAATAGCTGTGCAGCCGGATATGACTGCAAGTGCACAGAAAGGAAGCTCGCTATGACCTACAATTTTGATGAGATCATTGATCGCCGCCATACCAACGCACTGAACACGGATGGTTTTCGCGGCTATATTTTTCACGCCGGCCCGGAAAAGGTGTTTGCTTTTAAGGACGAAGAATTTGTCCGCATGTGGGTCGCTGATATGGAATTTGGCGTGGCACCCGAGATTCTCGACGCGCTGCGCGCGCGGATCGACCGCCGCATTTTTGGCTATACCGGCCTGTATGACGATGAATACTATCACACCTTCTCCAAATGGTGCAAGGATCATTATGACTGGGGCTTTCCCAAAGAGCAGCTGTGCGTCTCGCCGGGCATCATTCCCGCGCTGTACCAGCTGACGGAAACGCTTTGCGGCCCGGACGAAAAGGTGCTGCTCAACACACCGGCCTACGGTTATTTTCTCCATGCGGCGGAGTATGCCAGCGTGGATGTGCTGACTTCCCCGCTGCACAAAAAGGCAGACGGCACGTTTGAGGTGGACTTTGAGGACTTCGAGCGCAAGTGCGCCGATCCGGCGTGCAAGCTGGTATTCTGGTGCAATCCGCACAATCCCACCGGCCGTATGTGGACGGAGGACGAGCTGCGCCGGGTTGCTGCGATCATCGAAAAATATAACCTCTGGGTGGTGTCCGACGAGATCCACTGCGACATGATCCGCTGCGGCCGCCGCCACATCCCGATGGCCAAGGTCATGGATCGCTACCCCAAGCTCATTACCTGCATGGCTCCCACCAAGACCTTTAATATGGCGGGGCTGGCGTTTTCCAACATTATCATCCGCGATCCCGCGCTGCGGGCACGCTTTCAGGAGCGCGACAAGCTGTTCGGTATGGTCAACCCCATGTCGCTGACGGCGGCGCAGGCGGCCTATGCGCACGGCGGCGCGTGGCACGAGGCGCTCAAGCAATACCTCGACGAAAACTTCGCGTTTGTCAAGGCGTTTCTGGCACGGGAGCTGCCGGAGGCGGTTATGTATATTCCGGAAGCAACGTATCTGGCGTGGGTCGATCTGTCGCACTGTCTGCCGGATGTGGCGGATCTGCCGGACTTCTTCGCCAACAAGGCGGGTGTGCTGCTCGAGGGCGGGGATTCCCTCTTCGTCGGCAACGCCAAAGGGTATGTGCGCCTGAATCTTGCCATGCCGCGCGCGATCATTCAGACCGGTCTGGAGCGGATGCGCGATGCGATCCGCAACGAGCGGGCAGATCATTAAAAAGTGATAGCAAAAGCCCGATATGGCAATGGCCATATCGGGCTTCTTCGTATTTTATTCCCACGTCTTCCATACATCCGGGCAGTAGCCAACCGTGGCCTGTCTGCCGTTGCGGACGATGGGCGTCTGCAGTAGGGACGGATCCTCGAGTAGCCGCTCAATCTTGTCCTGCTCATAGGCCAGGTGCTGCACAAGCGCGTAGTCCGCTGCCTTTGGATTGAGCATGGCGTCAAGTCCGACGGCATTTTTCACACTCGTCAGCTCGCCGCGGCTCATGCCATAGCGCAGCAGGTCGATGGCCTGATATGGGATACGGCGCTCCTTAAAATAGCGCTCGGCCTTTTTTGTGTCAAAGCATTTGGATTTGCCCCAGATCTGGATCTTCATGGTGCACTCCCCTGCTCAGACTTCGATGATCACGGGCAGCACCATAGGGCTGCGGCGCGTGGTCTTATACAGATAACCGCTGATGTTCGACTTCACGCGGCCCTTGATGGTCGCCCAATCGTGCTGTTTCTGCCGCTCACAGCTGGCAAGGCTCTCGTTGACGACGCGCTTGAGTTCGCCCATGAGTGCCTCCGCCTCTTTGACATACACAAAGCCGCGGGTGATGATCTCTGGATCGGCGACCGGCTTGCCGTTTTCGGACGAGAGCGTGATGATGGCCATAACGATGCCGTCCTCGGCCAGATGGCGGCGGTCACGCAGCACGGCGCTGCCGACGTCACCGATGCCGGTGCCGTCGATATACACGTCGCCCGCCGGAACATTGCTCGTCGCGCGCATGCTGCGCTTGGTGATCTCAATCACTTCGCCGTTTTTGGCCACAAGCACATTCTTTGGCTCCACACCCATGAGCTTGCCGATCTCGGCGTGTTTGCACAGCATGCGGTACTCACCGTGCACGGGGATGAAGTAGTGCGGCTTTGTCAGCGCGAGCATCATCTTCAGCTCCTCCTGGCATGCGTGGCCGGAGACGTGCAGCGGTGTGTTGCGGTCGTAGATGACCTCTGCGCCCTTCTGGAACAGCTCGTCGATGACGCGGCTGATCGTGATCTCGTTGCCCGGAATGGCCGAGGCCGAGATGATGACACGGTCGCCGGCATCAATCGTGACCTGCTTGTGCTCGGAGAACGCCATACGGTGCAGTGCGGACATCGGCTCGCCCTGACTGCCGGTGCAGATGATGACGGTCTTGCTGCGCGGCAGACTGCCGATCTGCGACATGTCCATCATGACGCCGTCCGGAATGTCCACATAGCCGAGCTCCGTTGCCACGCGCATAACATTTTCCATGCTGCGGCCGGTGATGCCGACTTTGCGTTTATACTTTGCAGCCACGTTGATGATCTGCTGCAGGCGGTGGACATTGGATGCGAACGTCGTGACGATGATGCGCTTATTGCAGTCTTTGAACAGCTCGTCAAAGCAGTCGATCACGCGCGCCTCCGAGGCACAGTAGCCAGGGCGCTCCACGTTCGTGGAGTCCGACAGCAGCGCGAGCACGCCCTCGTTGCCGAGCTGGCCGAGGCGTGGCAGATCGATCATGCCGCCCTGAATGGGCGTGAGGTCAATCTTGAAGTCGCCCGTGTGGATGACGGTGCCGATCGGCGTTTTGATGGCCAGCGCGACGGAATCGGCAATGCTGTGGTTCGTGTGGATGAACTCGATCTCAAAGCAGCCGAGTTTGAACCTGTCGCCCGGTTTTTTCGTGAAGATCTGCGTGTGATAGAGCAGGTCGTGCTCTTCGAGCTTGAGCTCAATGATCGCCGCCGTCAAGGGCGTTGCATAGATCGGCATGTCGAGCTGCTTGAGCACGTACGGGATCGCGCCGATGTGATCCTCATGCCCGTGCGTGATGACCATGCCGCGGATGCGGTTTTTGTTTGCCTTCAGGTAGCTGATGTCCGGGATGACCATGTCGACGCCGTAGAGATCCTGATCCGGAAAGCCCATGCCGCAGTCGACAAGGAACATGTCCTTGCCATACTCATAGACGGTGAGGTTCTTACCGATCTCACCGAGCCCGCCAAGCGGGATGATTTTCAATTTGGATGCCATTTGTAACTCCTTTACGTTTGCTTTCGGGCAGACTACTCCCCCGGAAGCAGGTTGATGTTTCGAAAAATATGTACGAAATGCGTTGTCCGCGGTAACAGATGACCAGAGTATCCCCAGAAATCCGTACCGTCAAACCTGTTACATTTCCATTCGGCCGGCCAGCGCCCGCAGGAGCGTGGCATCGTCCGCATATTCCAGATTGGAACCGACCGGAATGCCGTAAGCCAGACGCGTGATCTTCACGTCAAACGGCTTGAGCAGGCGCGCGATGTACATCGCGGTCGCCTCGCCCTCCGTGTCGGGGTTCGTGGCCATGATGACCTCCGTGATCCCGCCGGCAGCAACACGCTTGACCAGCTCTTGGATCCGGATGTCGTCCGGGCCAATGTGATTCATGGGCGACAGCACGCCGTGCAGGACGTGATAGACGCCGTTATACTCGCGGCTGCGCTCGAACGAGAGCACATCGCGCGGCTGCGCCACGACGCAGATAGTACCCTGGTCGCGCTTCGGAGAGGCGCAGATGGTGCACGTCTCCTGATCGGTGAGATTCTGGCAGATACTGCAGCAGTGGATGTTTTTCTTGGCGTCCACAATGGCCGCGGCAAACTTCAGCGCCTCCTCTTCCGGGAGGGACAGGACATGAAACGCCAGCCGCTGCGCGCTCTTGCGCCCGACGCCGGGCAGCGCGGCAAACTGGTCAATGAGGTTTTCAAGTGCATTCGGGAAAAAAGACATGGTACTACCGTCCTGAATCAAGCATTGCGGATGGCGGCGATGGCTGCCGCACGGTCACGCTGGCGGAACACAGCGCTGCCGGCAACAAGCACGTTTGCGCCCGCCTGCTTCACGAGCGGGGACGTCTCCGGGTCGATGCCGCCGTCTACTTCCAGCTCACACGCGGGATTGACCTTCAAGATCCGCTCGTGCAGCTGTGCAATTTTCGGCAGCTGATCGGCCATGAAGCGCTGGCCGCCGAAGCCGGGCTCCACCGTCATGACAAGCGCCAGATCCAGCAGCGGCAGATACGGGATGAGCACACTCTCCGGCGTTTTCGGCTTGATGGCAAGGCCGACCTTCTTGCCGTGCGCCTTCACATCCGCAATTGCGGCGAAAATGTCCTGTGGCTCGTCAGCCTCGGCGTGGAACACGACGAGATCCGCTCCGGCGTCGCAAAAATCGCCGACGTAGCGATGCGGCCGGTCGATCATCAGGTGTACATCCAGAAACATTGGCGTATGCTTGCGCACGGACTTCACGACCGGGATGCCGATCGAGATATTCGGCACAAAAATGCCGTCCATTACGTCAATATGGACATAGTCCGCGCCGCCGGCCTCGATCTGACGGATGTCCTCGCCGAGTGTGCAAAAGTCCGCCGAGAGGATGGAAGGTGCAAGTTTTGTCATGGATGTCACTCCGTTCTGGGAATGTCCGGTTACCCGGACGCTATATCACATATTATAACTTAGTTATTATACACCTGCTACGGATATCCTGCAAGTGCCGGGGGCAAAAAATCGCCGCTTGACGAACGCCGCCACCTGCGCTATCATGTGCTTCAGATACTTCAAAGAACAGGAGCGAATCAAATGTCTATCGAAGCAGGAAGAGCGTATTTCCGTCAGTTTGGCATGGAAGATCGTGTGCAGGAATTCACGGTCTCGAGCGCGACTGTCGATCTGGCCGCCAAGGCCCTTGGCGTTGAGGGCGCGCGGATCGCAAAGACGCTGTCGTTCAAGACGGCGGACGGCTGCATGCTGATCCTTGCCGCCGGAGATGCGCGCATTGATAACCATAAATTCAAGGAAAAGTTCCACATGAAGGCCAAGATGCTCTCTTCCGACGAGGTGCTGGAGCTGGTTGGTCACCCGGTCGGCGGCGTGTGTCCGTTCGGCTGCAAGGAGGGCATTCCGGTGTATCTGGACGTGTCGCTGCAGCGGTTTGAGACGGTGTTCCCCGCTGTCGGCAGCCCGTCGAGCGCGATCGAGCTGAACCTGGACGAGCTCTATAAATACTCCAATGCCCTCGAGTGGATCGACGTCTGCAAGCTCCCGGCCCCGGCCGAGGCGTGAGCAGAACGCAAAAAAGCCTGACGAACGATGGTTCGTCAGGCTTTTTTCTTTACAGGGTATTACGCCAGCAACTTGGTCATGCTCTTGAGGCTGATGACCAGCGTGGAGGCGTTGTGCAACAGCGCCGAGGTCGCGGGCGGCAGAACACCGGCCACGCCCAGGCAGATCAGCAGGAAGTTAAAGCTGATGATCTTGCGATAGTTGCTGTGGATACGCTCCATGAGCGCGTCACTCAAGCGTTTGAGTGTCAGCAGTGCGTACAGATCATCGGCGCTGACCGTGATATCGGCCACTTCGCGCGCGATGGCCGCGCCGTCACTGATGGCAACACCGGCATCTGCCTCGGAAAGCGCCGGGGAATCGTTCACACCGTCGCC
>ERZ1106976.1247-NODE-1247-length-26330-cov-8.619220_pt1 | contig 26330 bp, 19 predicted proteins | sample MGYA00403687_ERZ1106976 | MGnify/ENA primary metagenome ERZ1106976 (study PRJEB35170, sample SAMEA104062446) | human gut metagenome | biome: human gut; feature: human-associated habitat; material: faeces | place: Denmark | collected 2013-02-22 ... | reverse complement strand
CGTGGCCCATGTGCAGCTGGCCGGTGACGTTGGGGGGCGGCATGACGATGGAAAACGGCTTTTTATCCGGGTCAGGCCGGGCCTTGAAGCAGCCGCCGTCCATCCACATCTGGTAGATCCGGGACTCCACGTCCCGGGGATCGTACACCTTCGGCAGTTCTTTCATATGCTTTCTCCTTTGTGTGTATTTGGCAAAACAAAAAGTCCGCTCCGTTTTGCCATGGCAAAACAGGGCGAACGTCAAGTCCGTGGTACCACCTGTATTCGGGAAAACTCCCGCACTCATGGGTGCAGCTACACCCTGTCCCAATAACGGGGGACATCCGCCGGGGCCTACTGCGCCTGTTCAGCCCGGAGCTCCGAGACGACTTGGGCGGCGCGTCACGGACGCTTGCACCTGCCGCGCCCTCTCTTGGCTTTCGCTGACCGCTTACTGCTTCTCATCATCGCCGTTTTCGTATGGTGGGAGTATACTATATCCGCAAAAAAATGTCAAGACCGTTATCTTTATTGAAAAACGGGGAGCGGATGACCACTCCCCGTTCGTATTTGATCTGTTTTATATTACCGCTTGTTGGAGCGGATCCAGATGCCCTGCTTCTCCGCGTTGGCGATCAGCTCATCGCGGAACATGGGATGAGCGATGCTCACCAGCTTCTCCGCCCGCTCCCATGTGGAACAGCCCACCAGATTCACGCCGCCGTACTCGGTGACGATATAATAAGCCAGACTGCGGGGGTCGGTGACGATGTCGCCGGGGGACAGCAGCGGGTTGATGCGGGACTTGACATTGCCCTGCTTATCTGTGAAGGAAGAGGTCAGGCAGATAAAGGCCTTGCCGCCGTTGGACAGAGCCGCACCCTCCAGAAAGTCCAGCTGGCCGCCGGTGCCGCTGATCTGGCGGATGCCGGAGCTTTCGGCGCAGATCTGGCCGTACAGATCCACGGAAATGCAGTTGTTGATGGACACAAAGTTGTCCTGCTTGCCCACGTTGGCCGGGTCATTGCAGTAGCTGATGGGATACGTGACCACGCCGGGGTTTTCCCGGATCCAGTCGTACAGGTCGGGAGAGCCAATGGCAAGACCGAAGATGCTCTTGTAGCGATCCAGCCGCTTGTGGGTATTGGTGATCTTGCCGGCCTTGTACATATCCAGATAGCTGTCACACAGCATCTCCGTATGGATGCCCAGACCCTTCAGGTCGCTCTTGGCGATCATCTGCCCCACGGCGTTAGGCAGCGAGCCAATGCCCAGCTGCAGCGTGGAGCCGTCCACCATGTTCTGCACCACATACTCGGCAATCTTCATCTCCGCCTCGGAGGCGGGAGGCGACTTGACACTGGGCAGTGCGCCGTGGGGACCCTCCACGATCATATCCACGTCGCTGATGTGGATGCACTCGTCCAGACCGCCGTAGACCCAGGGAAGATTCTCGTTGACCTCCAGAATCACCACGTCCGCCTTGTCCAGCGTGGCGCGGGCGGAGGCGGTGGAGGCGGCGAAGTTGAAGTAGCCGTGCTCGTTCATTGGGGTGACGCACATCATGGCCACGTTCACCGTCAGGAACTGGGTGTAGTACCAGCCCAAATTGCGGAACACCATGGGGTTGAAGTTGCACAGGCCCTTGTCGCAGAGCTTGCGCTCGTAGCCGGACATATGCCAGCTGTTGTAGACGAAGTGCTGGCGAGTGGGATCGCACTCCACCATCTGGATGGGCTCGAAGATCAGGTAGCCGCGGATCTTCACGTCCCGCAGTTCCTCTTTCCGGCGGGCCACGGCGGCATCCATCAGCGAGGGAAAGCCCGCGCCCATGCCGATATCGATCCAGTCGCCGCTCTTGACGACCTTGGCCGCTTCGTCCGGCGTGCAGAGCTTGCGCCTGTATTCTGCTGTGTAGTCAAACGGTACTGCCATAGTGTTCTCCCTTTCCCCTCATGAAGTCGGTTTTTACTTTGTTAATTTTATCACTCTCCCCGCTGTATGTCAACAAATTAACAGATATTTATCAGTGCAATTAAAAATAATTTGCCCTGTATAAGCAAAAGCCGCCACAAGGGCGGCTTTTGCTTATTTTGTCGTATATCGATGGAGAATTTTATTTTGAGGAAACTATTACTTCTCTGCCCGACGCTTGTAGGACTCGTATTTGGCCTTGGCATCGGCCTCAGCCTCGGCGAACAGCACCTTGGCGTTCTCCGGGAAGCTCAGCTCCAGAGAAGCATAGCGTACCTCGCCCTTCATGAAGTCGTACAGCGGCATGGTGGGCTCCTTGCTGTCCAGCGTGAAGGTCTTCGTCTCAGGGCTGTAGCGATACAGGTTCCAGTAGCCGGAGTTGACGGCGTCCTTCATCTCCTGCTGGACGTTATTCATGCCCTTCTTAATGCCGTGGTTGATGCAGGGTGCGTAGCAGATGACGATGGACGGGCCCTTGTGGGCTTCGGCTTCTTTGATGGCCTTGATGAGCTGGTTGGGGTTGGCGCCCATGGAGCACTGGGCCACATAGACGTTGTCGTAGGTCATCATCAGCATGCCAAGGTCTTTCTTCTTGGTCTTTTTGCCGCTGGCCTGGAACTGGGCCACCGCACCCACAGGCGTGGCCTTGGAGGACTGGCCACCGGTATTGGAGTACACCTCGGTATCCACCAGCAGGACGTTGACATCCTCGCCCATGGCAAAGACGTGATCCAGACCGCCGTAGCCGATGTCGTAGGCCCAGCCGTCGCCGCCGTACATCCACATGGTCTTCTTGGACATGTCGTGCTTCCGCTTGAGGATCTCGTCCACGACCTTCTGCTCCTCGGCGGAGAACGTACCGCTCTCCAGCAGCCTCACCAGCTCCGCCGTGGCGGGGGTGGAGGCATCCAGATCATCATATGTCTCCTGCCACTTGGCGATAGCGGCCTTCACGGCCTCGTCTCTGGTCAGTGCGTCCAGCTCCTTGACGTAGCCGGCGACGCACTCGCGCAGCTGCTTGACAGCCAGACACATACCATAGGAGAACTCGGCATTGTTCTCGAACAGGGAGTTGGACCATGCCACGCCCTTACCCTCGGCGTTCTTGCAGTACGGTACGCAGGGCATGGCCGCGCCCCACGCCTGGGTGCAGCCGGTAGCGTTGGCCAGATACATCTTGTCGCCGAACATCTGGGTCAGCAGCTTGATATAGGGCGTTTCTCCGCAGCCGGCGCAGGCGCCGTTGAACTCCACCAGCGGCTGCTTGAACTGGCTGCCCTTCAGGGTGAACTTGTCCACGCGGGAGGTTTTTTCCTTCACGGTGGTCAGGAAGTTCCAGTCGGTCTGATCCAAAGATACCTCGTGGGTGGGTATCATCTTCAGAGCCTTGCCGCTCTTGGGGCAGGAGGCCACGCAGCTGCCGCAGCTGGTGCAGTCCAGCGTGGACACGCCCATGGTGTACTTCAGGCCGGCCAGGCCGGGGCCCTTGGCATCCACCAGCGTCATGTCCGCGGGCGCGGCCTTGACCTCGCCCTCGTCCAGCAGGAACGGACGGATGACGGCGTGAGGGCAGACAAAGGAGCACATGTTGCACTGGAGGCACTCGGCAGCATTCCACACCGGCAGGTGCGTGGCGATGCCGCGCTTCTCGTAACGGGAGGTACCCAGCGGCATGGTGCCGTCCTCCATGCCCTTGAAGGCGGAAACAGGCAGATCGTCGCCCTTCTGGGCGTTGATGGGCACGAGGATGTTCTTGATAACGTAGGGCAGGCTCTCATCGACGGGCTTCAGGGCCTTGCCGGTGAGGTTCGTCCACTCGGGCTTCACCTTGACCTCCACCAGCGCGTTGATGCCGGCGTCCACGGCGGCGATGTTCATGTTGACCACCTTCTCACCCTTGAGGCCGTAGGTCTTCTTGACGGCGGCCTTCATGTGGGCCACGGCGTCCTCCACGGGGATGACATTGGCCAGCTTGAAGAAGGCGGCCTGCAGCACCATGTTGGAGCGGTTGCCCAGACCCAGCGCCTGCGACTCCTTGTTGGCGTCGATGATATAGAACTTGATGTCGTTGTCGGCAATATACTTGAGGATCTCGCCGGGGACGTGCTGCTCCAGCTCGTTCTCTGCCCACTCGCAGTTCAGCAGGAAGCTGCCGTGGGGCTTCAGCTCGTGGATGATGTCGTACTTGGTCAGGTACGTCTGGTTGTGGCAGGCAATGAAGTCCGCATTGCTCACATAGTAGGTGGAGCTGATGGGGTGCTTGCCAAAGCGCAGGTGGCTCTTGGTGATGCCGAAGGACTTCTTGGTATCGTACTCGAAGTACGCCTGACAGTACATATCCGTCGTCTCGCCGATGATCTTGATGGAGTTCTTATTGGCGCCCACGGTGCCGTCGGAGCCGAGGCCCCAGAACTTGCAGGAGATGGTGCCCTCCGGCTCGGTGAGCAGGGGCGCGCCCACGGGCAGGGACAGATGTGTCACATCGTCCACGATGCCGATGGTGAAGTGGTTCTTCGGCTCGTCCAGCAGCAGGTTGTCGAACACGGCCTTGAGCTGGGCGGGGGTGGTGTCCTTGCTGCTCAGACCGTAGCGGCCGGCGTAGATGGCGGGGCGGTCGTTCTCGTTGATATAAGCGGCGCAGATGTCCTCGTACAGAGGCTCACCGATGGAGCCGATCTCCTTGACGCGGTCAAGGACAGCGATTTTTTTCACCGTCTTGGGCATAGCGGCCATCAAGTGCTTGCGGGAGAACGGGCGGAACAGGTGTACCTGCAGGAAGCCCACCTTCTCACCCTTGGCGTTCAGGTAGTTCACGACCTCCTGCGCGCAGCCGCCCACGGAGCCCATGGCCACGATGACGCGCTCGGCGTCCGGCGCGCCGTAGTAGTTGAACAGGTGGTACTCGCGGCCGGTCAGCTTACTGATCTGGGCCATGTACTCCTCCACGATGTCGGGCAGCTCGGCATAGGCGGTATTGTTGGACTCGCGCAGCTGGAAATAGATATCGGGGTTATCCACCAGAGAACGCATCCGGGGATCCTCCGGGTTCAGGGCGTTGGCGCGGAAGGCGGCCAGCGCGTTCTGATCCACCAGCTTGGCATACTCATCGTAGTCCAGTACGTCGATCTTCTGGATCTCGTGGCTGGTGCGGAAGCCGTCAAAGAAATGCAGGAACGGGATGCGGGCCTTGATGGCGCTGAGGTGCGCCACGGCAGCCAGGTCGGCGGCCTGCTGCACGCTGCCGCTGGACAGCATGGCAAAGCCCGTCTGGCGGCAGTTCATCACGTCGGAGTGGTCGCCGAAGATGGAGAATGCGTGGGTGCCCACGGTACGGGACGCCACATGCAGTACGCCGGGCAGCCGCTCGCCGGAGATACGGTGCATGGTGGGGATCATCAGCATAAGGCCCTGCGAGGCGGTGAAGCTGGTGGCCAGCGCGCCGGCCTCCAGTGCGCCGTGACATGCGCCGCAGGCGCCGGCCTCGGACTGCATCTCCACCAGTCGTACCGGCTGGCCGAAGATGTTCTTCTTCCCCTTGGCAGACCACGCATCGGCGTGCTCGGCCATAGGACTGGACGGCGTGATGGGGTAGATGGCGGCTACCTCGGAAAACGCATAGGCGACATATGCCGCCGCTTCGTTGCCGTCGCAGATCTTCATGAGCTTGCTCATAGGTTCTTTCCTCCTCTTTTCTAACGGTTCTTCCCTGTTTTGGCACAGGAAAGGACTTAGATATACCATGTAAAAGTATAGCATTCTGATTGCCGCAGGTCAATGAACAAAAGAGATTCTGTGACATACGACACAGAATCTCTTTTCGCTTTGTATAAAAAACCAATAGTGGCAGTCCGCATCAGATGATCACGGGGCGTTCGCCCAGCGTCAGCCTGCCGTTCCGGACGGTGACATCGCCGCCCAGACGGTTCTGGTACACGCCGTCCGGCAGGTCTACGGCCACCTCGCCGCCCTGCCCCAGCAGGTCGAACACGCCCAGTACCCGGCCCTCCGGCCCGTCGTAGTGCCCCAGCGCCGCGCTGTCGTTCAGCGGCTCCCACCAGAAGCCGCCGCCCAGAGACAGCGTCTGCTTCATGGCCTTGCAGGCGGTGAGGTACAGCTGCACGTCCAGCCGCATGTCGCCGTAGTTGTCATCAGCGTCGAACAGGCCCACCTGTTTTTTGGGGGCATACTCCATGCCGCTGTACAGCATGGCGGCGCCCCGCTGGAAGTACAGGAAGCCCAGCCAGTGGTACAATTGGCTGTCACTGGTGAGCCACGAGGCGGCGCGGCGGGTGTCGTGGTTCTCCAGACACCGGGCCTTGATGTAGCCGGTGGGGTACGTCAGCTCCTGATAGTTCAGAATATCCGTGTAGGCCCGCAGGGACAGCTCACCCTTCATGAAACCCTCGTAGAACGGCCAAATGTCGTAGTCGTAGGTCATGTCAAAGGCGCGGTAGAGCTCGGTATCCGTTGCGCAGGCCGCACCCATGCGGCGCATGCCCAGCACATAGGCACCGTGGACGCTTTCGGCCAGCCAGATGCAGCCGGGACGTACCTCCTCCACCTGACGACGGGCCTCACACCAGAAGTCCAGCGGTACACTGCTGGCCACGTCGCAGCGGAAGCCGTCCACGATGGCGGCCCACTGCTTCAGCGTGTCGATCTGGTACGTCCACAGATTACGGTTGGAATAATCCAGATCCACCACGTCCCACCAGTCCGCCACCTTGCGGGTGGGCTTCCCCGCCGCGTCGCGGAGGAAATACTCCGGGTGGGTGTGGGCCAGCACGGAGTCCGGCGAGGTGTGGTTATACACCACGTCGATGATGCACTTCATACCCCGCCGGTGGATAGCGTCCACCAGATGGATAAAGTCCTCCCGTGTGCCGTATTCCGGGTTGACGCCCCGGTAGTCCTGAATGGCGTAGGGACTGCCCAGCGTGCCCTTGCGGCCCTCTGTACCGATGGGATGGATGGGCATAAGCCAGATGATGTCCGCGCCCAGCCCGTGCAGACGATCCAGATCGTCCTCCAGCGCCCGGAACGTGCCCTCCTTCGTGTGGTTGCGGACAAAGACGCTGTAGATTACCTGATGCAGCAGGTTCTGATTCGTGTTTTCTGCCATGATGTGTACCTCCTTACTTCAGAAGCTCCAGAAATTCATCCTCTGTCAGGACGGGGATACCCAGCTGCTGCGCCTTCTGCAGCTTGCCGCCGGCGTTCTCCCCCGCCACCACATAGGTGGTCTTCTTCGATACGGAGCCGGACGCCTTGCCGCCCCGCTTTTCAATCATCTCTCCCGCCTCGTCGCGGGTAAACTTCTCCAGCGCGCCGGTGAGGACGAAAGTCATCCCGGCAAAACGACTGTCAACCATTTTCTCTTTACAGGCCATATTCAGTCCCGCGGCTCTGAGACGCTCCAGCAGATCCTGGGACTGAGGGCTGTCCATCCACTGGCGGATGTATTTGGCCGTGATAGGTCCCACATCGTCGATGGCGGTCAGCTCCTCCTCCGTGGCGGCGGTCAGCGCATCCATGGTGCCGAACCGGGCGGCCAGCACCTTGGCGGCCTTTTCGCCTACCTGCCGGATGCCCAGCGCGAAGATGAGCCGCCACAGATCGTCCTCGCGGCTTCTGGCAATGGCCTCCACCGCGTTCTGGGCGGATTTTTTCCCCATGCGATCCAGCACCTCGATCTGCTCGGGCCGCAGGCTGTACAGGTCGGCGGCGGTCTTCACAAGACCGCTGTCCACCAGCTGCTGCATAACGGCGGGGCCGAGCCCGTCGATGTCCATGGCGTTCCGGCTGGCGAAATGGGTCAGGTTCCGCAGCAGCTGGGCGGGACACTCCGCGCCGGTGCAGCGCAGCGCAGCGCCGTCCTCGTCCCGCACCACCTCCGCGCCGCAGACGGGGCAGCGCTCCGGCAGCATATAGGGCAGCGCGTCCGCCGGACGCTTGTCCGGCACAACGGCCACGATCTCCGGGATGATCTCCCCGGCCTTGCGCACCAGCACCGTATCGCCGATGCGGATGTCCTTTTGGGTGATATAGTCCTGATTGTGCAGGGTGGCGTAGGTCACGGTGGTGCCCGCCAGACGCACCGGCTCCAGCTCCGCCTTAGGGGTCAGCACGCCGGTACGGCCCACCTGCACCACGATGTCCCGGAGCACCGTCTCCTTTGTCTCCGGCGGGTACTTGTAGGCGATGGCCCAGCGGGGACACTTGGCAGTGCTGCCCAGCACCTCGCGCTCTGCCAGCTCGTCCAGCTTGATGACGGCGCCGTCGATGTCGAAGGGAAAGCGCTCCCGCCCGTCGCCCAGCGCGGCGATCTCCGCCAGAATGTCGGCGGTCTTGGACAGCTGCCGGTGGGGGATGACCTTAAAGTGCTGGGACGCCAGATAGTCAATGGTCTCCGTGTGGGTGGCGAATGTCCGGCCCTCCGCCAGCTGGAGATTGAACACGGCGATGTCCAGACGGCGCTGGGCCGCGATCTTGGGATCCAGCTGCCGCAGAGAGCCGGCGGCGGCGTTGCGGGGGTTGGCCATCAGGGGTTTGCCCTCCAGCTCGCGGCGGGCATTGATCTCCTCGAACACGCTGCGGGCCATGTAGACCTCGCCCCGGACAATAAGGCGGGGCAGCTTCTCCGGCAGCGTCATGGGGATGGAGCGGATGGTACGCAGATTCTCCGTCACGTCCTCCCCTACCCGGCCGTCGCCCCGGGTGGCGCCCCGGACAAACACGCCGTCCCGGTACTCCAGCGCCACGGACAGGCCGTCCACCTTGGGTTCCACGCTCCACACCGGCGCGTCCAGTGGGATCTTCTCCAGAAACTGGCACACCTCATCGTCGTTGAACACATCCTGCAGGCTCTCCAGCGGCACAGGATGCGTTACCTGCTGGAACGCGGACAGTGTCTGGCCGCCGATGCGCTGGGTAGGCGAATCCGGGGTGATCTCTTCCGGGTGCGCAGCCTCCAGATCCTCCAGACGGCGCAGCATGTGGTCGTACTCATAGTCGGAGATGGTGGGCTCATCCAATACATAATAACGGTAGCCATGGGCATTCAGCGTGTCCCGCAGCTCCTTCATTTCATCGCGGTAATCCATAGTGTGACCTCTTATCCGTTGTTGATGATGTATTCGTCGGCATAGTTCTCGATCTCGTCCGGTGTGGTACTGAAGTAGGTATATGTCTCCGGCACGCCGCCGACGATGACCGTCTCCGCCACGGAGATCTCGTTGGACACCTTGGTATAGGTGGTCAGCCCCGGCAGGAGGATACTGACGTGGACATCCACATCCAGAATGATGCGGTGGCGGGTCTGGTTGATGCCGGAGGAGGAAAACTGGTTGTCAAAGCGGGCGGTGGCCGTTCCCACGGACTGCATCCGCACATGGAGACAGGGGCCGCGCCCCGCCAGCAGCGGCGAGCCGGTCAGCGTGCCGATGGGGATGGACAGGTCGGTGGTGGACACCTCTGCCATGCGCTGCAGGATATCGTCGGCAATGGCGGCCTGCAGGCGGTTGAACTCCGCCATGTTGCTTTTCAGCGCGGTGACGCGGCCCTCTGCGTCCTTGTCGAAGGACACCAGCCGTCCGTAGTCGACGCGGCCGCTGTCCACGGCGTCGTTGATGGCCGCCACCACGATGCGGTTTACCGCATTGGATGTGCGAGCCGTGGCCAGATCCACCACGATGGGCTTCATGTGCAGCACGGCGGCAACGGTCAGCCCCAGCAGCAGCGTGAAAATGAATGTCAGCCAGATCAGAGCCTTCTGCCGCCCTGTCAGACGCAGATATCGGAGCCGTTCCACAGCAGCCACCCCCTTGCAGGGAGTGTATGCCGCCAAGGCTTTTCCTCATTCCTCCGGCCAGCCGCAGACGATCTCCTTGAAGGTCTTACCCCGCTCGGCAAAGTTCTTGAACTGGTCAAAGGCGGCGCAGGCGGGAGACAGCGTCACCACATCGCCGGATACGGCGCGGTCACGGGCGGCCTCCACGGCGGCGCGGAAGGGCGACACCTCCATGATCTCCGGGTGGCCGGGGCGGTAGTCCGGCGCGGCCTCCACGGCAGCCCGTATCTTCCCTGCCGTGGCGCCGCACAGCACCAGCAGCTTCACGTGGGACGTTACCTCCGGGCCCAGCACGTCAAAGGGAATGTGCTTGTCGTAGCCGCCGGCGATGAGGATGACCTTCTCCTTGAAGGAGCGCAGTCCCGCGATGGTGCGGGAGGGGCTGGAGGCAATGGAGTCGTTGTAGTACCGGACGCCCCGGTAGGTGCGCACCAGCTCGATGCGATGCTCCACGCCGCCGAAGCTGCGGGCGAAATCGCGGATGATCCCGTCCGGCACAAGGCCGTCCACGGCGGCGATGGCCGCCATGTAGTTCTCCACGTTGTGGACGCCGGGGATCCGGATGTCGGAGGTCTTCATGATGACCCGCTCTCCCGCCGGACTACGGCATACGATGTCCTCGCCCCGCAGGAACACGCCGTCCGACAGCTCACGCTGCCGGCTGAACCGGCGGCTGCGGCCTGCGGCGCGGGATGCCTGCTCCGCCGTAATGGCATTGTCGGCGTTGAACACGGCGATGTCGCCGCCGGTCTGGTGGCGGAAGATATTCTCCTTGGCGGAGACATACTCCGCCATGTCCTTATGCATGTCCAGATGGTTGGGGGCCAGATTGGTCACAATGGCGATATGGGGGCTGCAATCCATGGTCATCAGCTGGAAGCTGGACAGCTCCAGCACCACGTAGTCATGGGGCTGCATGCGTCCTGCATCGCACAGCAGCGGATGGCCGATGTTGCCGCCCAGCCACACCGTCCTGCCGGAGGCCTTCAGCAGCTCGGCGATGATGGTGGTGGTAGTGGTCTTTCCGTCGGAGCCGGTAACGGCGATGATGGGGCACGGACACACCTGAAAAAACGCCTCCATCTCACTGGTGAGCACACTGCCGTCTGCCACGGCCGCCGCGATCTGGGGCACATCGGGCCGCAGACCCGGTGTACGGAAGATCACGTCCTCGTGCAGGCCCTTCAGATAGTCCGGGCCAAGACGCAGACCGCAGCCGGCGCGCTCCAGCTCATCGGCCAGCGCGCCCAGCTCCTCCCGTGCCCGCCTGTCACAGGCGGTGACGCGGATGCCGCTGTCCAGCAGCAGGCGCACCAGCGGCGTGTTGCTGACGCCGATACCCAGCACCGCCACCGTCTTATTCTGTAAGGAATCCACATATTCCCGCAGTGTCATGGGGTTCTCCCCTTCCCTGAATTTGATTTGATGATCCTATATTATACTGCACCGTCCGCGTTTGTTCAATCCGTTTTCCGGTTTCCGGTGGAAGTTTTCTGCAAACAGGCCGCGCTCCGCCGTCTTTGGACAGCCTGCACAAAATCAGGCGGCACGAGCTGAATACAATCGGTAAAATTACTTCTTTACATTATCGCGCTAAAGCGATAGTATGTTAGCGTAATGAACGAGCGATGCGGAAACAACCGTAACGACCGTGTCGCGGGAAACAAAGCCGGGCGAAAGCCCCTACATCAAAAAATGGAGGACAATACAATGAAAAAGCTGATGGCACTGCTGCTGGCACTGGTCATGGTGATGAGCCTTGCGGCCTGCGGCGAACAGAAGACCAACGAAAACAAGGGCGACGCCGCTTCCGGCGATGCCACCCCCCCCGCCGAGATCACCTACGCTGTGGAAGCCGGCTCCGCCGGTGAGGAAGTGGCGCAGGCCAACGGCTTCAAAACCGTGGCGGTAGGCTCTCAGGCCAACGCCTTGATGGAAGTGGATGCCGGCACCGCTGATGCCGCCATCATCGACCTGCTGATGGCCGGCGCCATGGTGGGTGAGGGAACCAGCTATCCCGACCTGAAGGTCACGGAGCAGAAGCTGAATTCCGAGCTGTACGGCGTTGGCTGCCGCAAGGGCAGCGACCTGACCTCCTTCATCAACAGCGTCATGTCCGCGGCCTATGCCGACGGCACCATGGTGGAGCTGGCCAAGACCTACGGCGTCCAGGAGTCCCTGCTGGAGCAGCCCGCCTGTGAGTTCACCGCCGCTGAGTCCGACAGTGATGTGCAGTACATTCAGGACAAGGGCAAGCTGATCGTCGGCATCACCGAGTTCGCACCCATGGATTATCAGGACGCCAACGGCCAGTGGATCGGCTTCGATGCCGACATGGCCAAGCTGGTGGCTGAAAAGCTGGGCGTGGAAGTGGAGTTCCAGATCATCAACTGGGATATGAAGGTCGAGGAGCTGGACGGCAAGCAGATCGACTGCGTGTGGAACGGCATGACCCTGACCGACGGTGTGCAGGCCGCCATGGAGTGCAGCAACGCCTATTGCGAGAACGCACAGGTGGTCATCACCAAGTAAGTTGCCAGATGGCGGAAAGTATGCTATGATAGTCTCCCACGGCAGAGGGCGTTATACGTCCTCTGCCTTTGGGCGGCTTACTCCTCTCCCGCGCAAGTAACCACGAAGGAGCTTTTTTCATGTTTTGGACTGTCACTCTTTCCCTGCTGGCAGGCATGGGGCAGCTGCTGAAGCTGTTTTTCCTGACGCTGCTGTTCTCTCTGCCGCTGGGACTTCTCATCGCCTTTGCCCTGCGCAGCCGGTGCAAGCCGGTAAGCTGGCTTTTCAACGTGATCGTCTGGATCATCCGCGGCACGCCTCTGATGCTCCAGCTTGTCATCATCTTCTACGGACCCGGTAAATGGTTCGATTTCAACCTGTGGGGCTACTTTTCCGACGGGCGCATGGCGGCCTGTGTCATCGCCTTCGTCATCAACTATGCCTGCTATTTCGCCGTCATCTACAAGGGCGGCATTGAGAGCGTGCCCATCGGCCAGCAGGAGGCCGGTCAGGTGCTGGGCATGACAAAGAGCCAGATCTTCTTCAAGGTCACGCTGCTGCAGATGGTCAAGCGCATCGTCCCCCCCATGTCCAACGAGGTCATCACACTGGTGAAGGACACCTCGCTGGCCAAGACCATCTCCATTATGGAGCTGATCATGACCGGCGAGTCCTACATGAAGTCCGCCGGTATCGTCTGGCCCCTGTTCTACACGGCGGTGTTCTATCTGGCCTTCGTGGGTATCCTGACGCTGCTGTTCAACTACGCGGAGCGCAAGCTCAGCTATTTCCGCTAAGGAGGTGCCGCATATGGCGATTCTGGACGTACAGCACATCGAGAAGCACTTTGGCGACACCCCGGTGCTGAAGGACATCAGCTTCTCTCTGGAGGAGGGGCAGGCGCTAAGCATCATCGGCTCCTCCGGCAGCGGCAAGACCACGCTGCTGCGGTGCCTGAATTTCTTGGAAACACCGGACAAGGGCGTTATTTCCGTTCGGGGAGAGAAGCTGTTTGATGCAGCAGACCATGCCTCCCGTTCCGAAAGCGATATCCGCAAGAAGCGGCTGCACTTCGGCCTGGTGTTCCAGAGCTTCAACCTGTTCCCGCAGTACACGGCGCTGCAGAACGTGACGCTGGCCCGGGAGCTGATGGCCAAGTCGGAGAAGACCGGCGAGAGCCATGAGGGCATCGTCGCCGAGGGGCGGCGGCTGCTGGAGGACATCGGGCTGGGGCAGCGAATGGACAACTACCCCCACCAGCTGTCCGGCGGACAGCAGCAGCGGGTGGCCATCGCCCGTGCGCTGGCCATGAAGCCGGACATCCTGTGCTTTGATGAGCCTACCAGCGCACTGGATCCCGAATTGACCGGCGAGGTGCTGCGGGTCATCCGTAGCCTTGCCGAGCAGCACACCACCATGGTCATCGTCACCCACGAGATGGCCTTTGCCCGGGACGTGGCCGATCAGGTGATCTTCATGGACGGCGGCGTCATCGTGGAGCAGGGCCCCGCCAGGGAGGTCATCGACCACCCGCAGCAGGAGCGCACCCGCCAGTTCCTGGCGCGGTACAGCGAGGTATAAGCTTAACAGACAAAAGCCCTCCGTGCAGCTGCACGGAGGGCTTTTCTGGCGCGAGCGGGCCTATAAGCCGGGTTCTGTTTTGACAGTCATCTATCTGGGCGTACCGTTGCCGGCACGCTCAAGCCACCCCGGGAGCAGCCGGGCCAGCCTATACGCTCCCATACCGGTGTTGCTCCGGATAGAGTTTACAGCGACGGTCACTTTCACGCGCCGTCGGGTGAGCTCTTACCTCGCCTTTCCACCCTTACCTCGTCAGTGCAAGCTCCATATCCTTCGTTCAGCCGCAAGCGGCTGGACGAAATCATTTCGCCGCACCTCCTTTCCCCACAAAAACTGCGTTTTTGCGGGGCCCCATTGCTGGGGATGTGACGGGGCGGTATATCTCTGTTGCACTTTTCCTGAAGTCGCCTTCGGCGGGCGTTACCCGTTATTCTTGCCCTGTGGAGCCCGGACTTTCCTCATGAACAGGCTTTCGCCTTGTCCCCGCGACTGTCCAGCCTGCTCGCACTCTTTATTGTACCCTACGGGCACAGGGAAAGTCAATGCACAATTCAGCGGACGCGGGGGATCAGCAGCATTTTGTCCGGCAGCTCCTCCCCCTCCAGCTGGTTGACGGTGCGCAGCAGCGTCTCATCGGTGCGGTATTGCTTCGCCACGTCCCACAGCGTCTCGCCCGGCAGCAGGCGGCGCAGCACCAGCGATGGCATGCACTCCTGCTCCGCCGGCTCCAGCAGTTCCCCGCCGCTGACGGTTTGCAGTGGCTCCGGGCAGGTGTCCTCCGCCAGAAATGCCACCACCTGCCGCACGTCGCAGCCGCCGGTACCCATCTGCACCTCCGGCGCGCCGGACAGACCGCAGGACACACCCTGCACCGGCTCCTTCACCGGCAGCACCACCTCCGCCGTGCGCTCGGTGACAGACGGCGTATCCGACTCATCCAGATACAGCAGCCGCGTCCGGACGGTGGTACGCAGCGCCGTCTGACCCTCCTCCGTGGTGACGGATGCAGCGGCGCAGTCCGTGTCTGTGATGAAGAAGAACGGCCTGTTCCCACCGAAGTCCAGGTGCTCCACCGTTTCCTCCCGCAGGACGCGATCGGGCCGGACGGCGGGGATCGTCACCGTCTCCTGCTCCAGCCGCACCGGCTGACGGATACTGTACAGATCCTCCACGCAGGTACACTGAGCCGTGCGGTAGGCACACAGCAGCAGCCGCAGCTCTGCGGTGACGGAGAACCCGCCGCCGGTGTCGGAACGCAGCACCCGCACCTCCCCGCCGGTGAGGCAGAGCCGTGCGGCGTACTCGCCGTCCTCCGGCAGGCCGGCGCCGTCCAGTATCTGGGACAGCGGCAGCTCCCCTTCGTATGTATGCAGCTGCTGATCCTGCCCGCGGTACAGGGCAGACAGCGTAACCTCCCCCTTCACCACCAGCTTGCTGCCCACCGTGCGGCAGCTGGTGAGCCGGGGGTACAGGCGGTACAGCAGCAGCTCCTCCGGTACCGGTGACGCCTGCACCTCCTGCGCCATGCTGACATCCCGCTCCACGGCGGTATCCAGCAGACTGAAGCTGCGCTGGCGGCAGCGGGTACGCAGGGCGCTGCTCTCCTCCACACCGCTGCAAAAACGGTGCGGCACGCGGGTAAAGCCGGTCATCGTCACCTCCGGCAGAACGCGGACATACAGCCTCCGGGCTGTGACGGCCTGCGCCTCCACCAGCAGCAGGCGGCCCGTGGCCCAGATCAGCTGCGACGATGCCAGCTGCCGATCCTCCGCTGTGCAGGTGAACGGCACCGATACCGCCAGACTGCGCAGCCCCGCGCTCTCCTCCGACGTGTACAGCACCGTTACGCGCACCGTGCCGGAGACGGCGGTACGCTCCTCCGACGCGGTTTTTTCCCGGATGTACAGCTGCCCGCAGGCGCTGACGATCCGCGTCATGTCAGGGCAGTATTCCGCGATGGAGGTCTCCATCGTCTCCTCGTGGCTGACCGCCGCGTGACCTGTCTTTTCCCAACAGGTCAGGTCTGTGAACTGTAAGCCTAATTCCATGCTCTTGCCCTCTCATTTCTCCGTTGTACTGCCATGGTATGAGAGGACGGCCCCCGTTATTCCCGAATCCCGAAAATGCTGCGCAGCAGGCCGCGCAGGATACGCGGCGACTTCCAGACAACGATCTTCATGACGCTACCTCCTATTTTTCAGACAGGCGATCCCGCAGGCGATGAGCAGAAATGCCACCAGAAACATCAGGCAGCCCACAGGAAAAACAGCCGCGATCAGGATGCCCAGTCCCAATGCCAGCGCACAGATGCCGATGATGAATCCGCCGCAGTTCCACCCTCTCATACCGAATCCCTCCTTCGTTCCAGTATATGGGCGTCAAAAAAGCGAGGTGCAAATGCACCCCGCTTTTCAGCGCTTGTTTTCACTTCTTTCCCCACGCCTTCATATCCTTTAGCTCCTCGTACATGCGGACGTAGCTGCGGTGGCGGCTGGGGTGGATGTCCCCGTCCCGCACCGCCTGCAGAACGCGGCACCCCTTCTCCTTGGTGTGGCTACACCCCACGAAGCGGCACTGCCCCAGATAGGGCGCGAATTCCGGAAACGTCTCCGGCAGGTGCTCCTTCAGCTCCAGATCCATCTCCTGCGTGTCAAATGAGGAGAAGCCCGGCGTGTCGATGACCCACGTCTCTCCGCCCAGTGAGAACATCTCCACATGGCGGGTGGTGTGACGGCCTCGGCCCAGCGCCTTGCTGACCTCCCCCACCGGCAGCGTCAGCTGCGGCGCGAGGGCATTGAGAATGCTGGACTTGCCGACGCCGGAATTTCCTGTAAAGGCATTGAGCTTGCCAGCTATTGCGGCGCGAAGATCATCCAGTCCCTCCCCTGTCTCGGCGCTGACACGCAGCACCTGTATGGCGGAGCGGACATAGATGCCGTACAGCTCGTCCGCCGTGTCGAGGTCGCACTTGTTCAGGCACAGCAGCACCCGGCAGCCCTTCAGCGCCGCGATGGCGGCGATGCGGTCGATGAGGTACGGCTCTGTCACCGGAATGGCGGCGCTGGCGATGATGACCAGCTGATCGATGTTGGCAGCGGAGGGCCGCAGGAATACGTTCTTTCGCAGCTCCACGGCCTCCACGAAGCCCTCGCCGCCGCCCAGCTCCCGTACCTGCACCCAGTCGCCCACCAGCGGACTGAGTCCCTCGCGGCGGAATTTGCCCCGGGCGCGGCATTGCAGCACCGCATCGCCGGTATTCACATAGTAGAAGCCGCTGAGGGCCTTTTCAATGCGCCCCCGGCTCAAAAGCTGATCTCCTGTGTGGGCGAGGACGCCACCGAGTTATTGTTGATGCAGGTAAAATAGGCGCGCACCAGCGAGTGTGCGCCCACCTGTCCGGTGAACGTATAGCTGACGGTCTGGAGGTTGGAGCTGATGTACTGGCTGTCGATGATCTCGCCGTCCTGCTCGTACTCCACCTTGATCATGCCGTCCATATCCGATGGCAGGGAGAACTCCACCGCCTTGGTGCGAGTTATGATGTCCTCCTCGCCGCTGCCGCTGACGGTGAAAACGATCTGTGTGCCGCCGTCCACCACCTGCTGCGGCTCGATGCTCTGCTCCGTGACGCGGCCCGTCTCCACGCTGCTGAACGGGTCAAACAGCGGCTGGCCCACGGTCAGGCCCATGTCCTGCGCGGTCTTGATGGCCATGGCAATGTCCTGCCCCAGGAAGGTGGACACGGTGACGGTCTTGGGCCCGGTGCTAACGTACAGCGTGACCTTCTGCCCCTGCTTCAATGCTTCACCGGCGGCGGGAGCGGTGGAGATCACCGTATCCTTGGCATAGCTGTCGGAGTTCTGGCTCAGGAACTCGAACTGCAGATCCAGCTTCAGCTCCTGCAGCTCAATGCGGGCCTGCCGGTACTCCTTGCCGGTGACGTTGGGCATATCCACCTTGACCTCCTCGGCGGCCACATAGACCTCGATGACGAAGTTGCTTTTGCGGCTGCGTCCCGCCTCCGGGGACTGCTGGATGATCTGCCCCGCCTCATAGGTGTCGGAGCGCTGGGTGCCCTTGACCACGATCTCGAAAACATCCTTGACGCCGTCCATCAGCTGGGCTTCCCCCACGGTCATACCCCGCACATCGGGCACCTCGTAGCTTTTATTGTTGCCGGCGGGGCCGAAATCGCCCAGGATCAGCTTAAACAGCAGGAACACCAGCACCAGTGCCGCCGCGAAGATGCCCGCCATGATGGCGATGGATTTTTTGTCCCGGGGGCGGAAGTCCTCCTCCTGCTCACTGCGGCGCAGCTGTTCGGCCCGCTTTTTCACGGCGGTGTTCACCTGCGCGATGGGGATGGGCATGGTGGGCTCTGTGGTGGGCTGCACCTCCGCCAGCTCCTTACGGATATAGTCCATGTCCACGGTGGGGTCTTTGCGGAACTTCTCCAGATCCTCCAGCATGGCGTCTGCCGTGGGATAGCGCTTGTCCGGGTCGCTGTTCATGGCCTTCATGCAGATCAGCTCCAGCGGCTCGGGGATGCTGGGATCGATATCCCGGGGCGCCAGCGGCACGGAGCTCAGGTGCTGGATGGCCACGGACACGGCGGAGTCACCTTCAAAGGGAAGCCGGCCCGTCAGCATCTCGTACAGCACCACGCCGGCGGAATAGATGTCGGAGCGGGCGTCGATACGGTCGCCCCGCGCCTGCTCGGGGGAAATATAATGGACGGAGCCCAGCGCCTCCTGCGTCAGGGTCTGGCTGGCGTTGGCCAGACAGGCGATGCCGAAATCGGCCACCTTTACGCTGCCGTCCCGCAGCACCATGATATTCTGTGGCTTGATGTCCCGGTGGATAATGCCCCGGCTGTGGGCATGGCTGAGGCCGCGCATGATCTGGGAGATGAAATGCAGCGACTCTCGCCAGTCCATGCGGCCCCGCCGTTCCATATACTGCTTCAGGGTGATCCCGTCGATCAGCTCCATGACGATATACTCCGTCTCACCGCTGGTAGAGACATCGTACACCGAGACGATATTGGCATGGGACAGCTGTGCCACAGCCCGGGACTCGTCCCGGAAGCGGCGGCGGAAATCGGCGTTGTCCGCCAGATCGCTCTTGAGGATCTTGACGGCCACCAGCCGGTTCAGGCGATGACATCTGGCCTTATATACATTCGCCATGCCGCCGGAACCGATCAGCTCCAGAATTTCGTAGCGATCGTCCAGCATACGTCCTATGTATTGATCCATGTTTGCCATCTCCTTTACTCGTTCATCAGCAGCACCGCCGTGATATTATCCGGTGCGCCGCGCTGCAGCGAGATCTGCAGCAGGTGATCCAGACAGCTTTCGATATCGCCGTCGTGGAGCACCTCAAAAAGCATCTCCTGATCGGAGACGGTGTTTACCAGCCCGTCCGTACAAAGCAGGATGAAATCCCCTTGCTGCCATGGTACGGAAAACGTGTCCGCCTGCGCCTGAATGTCCGGACCCAGCGCACGGGTGATCAGGTTGCGGCTGGGATGGCGGCGGGCCTCCTGCCGGGTGATGTCACCCTTCTCCACCATGTTCTCCACCACCGAGTGATCCCGGGAAATCTGGAGGATGCCCTCCCCGGTGATGTGGTAGGCGCGGCTGTCGCCGATGTTGCCGATCATCACCAGCTCCTCCCGGGCCAGCGCACATACCAGCGTGGTGCCCATGTGCTGATAGTCGGTGTTCCGTGCCGCCTCGCGCCGTATGGCGTCGTTGGCCAGCGAGATGGCGTACAGCATGGCCTGCCGCAGCTGCTCCTCCCCGGCATCGTCCTGCAGGACGGCCCGAAGCTCCGCTTCGAACCGCTCCACGGCGATGCTGCTGGCGATGCGGCCGCCGTGGGTGCCGCCCATACCGTCGCAGACCACCGCGGCGTAGCAGCTGCCCACCGTGAACGCCGCGTAGGCGTCCTGGTTCTCGCTGCGCACCAGACCGGTATTGGTAATGCCCCACGTTTTCATGACAGGCTGCTCCTTCCTTGCTCCTCCATAGCCTTGCGCCGCAGCTGGCCGCAGGAGGCGTCGATGTCGCCGCCCAGACTGCGCCGCACCGTGGCGGTGATACCGTGAGATTCCAGACGCTTCTGGAACGCGGCCACACGGCGGCTGGGCTTGTACGGGCTCTCCACCACGTCGTTCAGCGGGATAAGGTTTACATGGCCCGGCATGCCCCGCAGCTTTTTGGCGATGAGGTCAGCCTGCCAGTCATTGTCATTGACGCCGTCGATCATGGCGTACTCAAAGCTGATACGCCGCCCCGTCTTTTCAAAGTAGCGGTGGCAGGCGTCGAAAAGCCGCTCCACGTCGTAGGCGCGGTTTACCGGCATGATGCGGCTGCGCGTCTCGCTGTCCGGTGCGTGGAGCGACACAGACAGCGTCAATTGCAGCTGTTTTTCCGCCAGCGCATCAATGCCCGGCACCACGCCGCAGGTGGACAGACTGATGTGCCGCATGCCAATATGCAGGCCGTCCGGATGGTTTACCAGTTCCAGAAAGCGCAGCACATTGTCCATATTGTCCAGCGGCTCGCCGATGCCCATGAGCACGATGTTGGATATCTCCCGGCCGGAATCCAGCTGGGTAAACAGCACCTGGTCCAGCATCTCCGAGGGCCGCAGATCCCGCACCTTGCCGGCGATGGTGCTGGCACAGAAGGCGCAGCCCATGCGACAGCCCACCTGAGACGAAATGCACACCGTGTTGCCATGGTGGTACTGCATCAGTACCGTCTCGATGCAGTTGCCGTCCGACAGCTCCCACAGGTACTTGATGGTGCCGTCCAGCCGGGACTCCTGCTTGCGGGCCACCACAGGGGCGGTGATAAAGCACTGCGCCGCCAGCTTTTCCCGCAGCGGTTTGGATAGATTGGTCATGTCCTCGAAGGAGACGGCGCCCCGGTGCAGCCATGTAAAGGCCTGCTTGGCGCGGAACGCCGGCTCCCCCAGTTCCTTGAAAAACAGGGAGAGCTCCTGCTGGGTCATGGATTTGATATCAGTCATAAAGACTCCTCGCTTATTTTCTGCGCATCCGGCAGATGTAGAAGCCGTCCGTGCCCCAGCGCTGCGGCCACAGCGTCAGCTGTCCGCAGCAGCTGCCGATGGGGTGCGGCAGGGAAAACGGCTCCATCACAAAGTCCGGGTGGGTGTCCAGAAACGCCGAGGTAACACCCTCGTTCTCCTCCGGCAGCACCGTGCAGGTGGAATACACCAGCACGCCGCCGGGGCGCACATACGCGGCGGCATTGTTCAGAATGGCGCTCTGGATGGCCGGCAGCTCCGCCAGCTCCTTAGGGTCTTTGTAGCGGATATCCGGCTTCTTGCGGATGATGCCGAGACCCGAGCAGGGTACGTCGGCCACCACCAGATCAGCGGCGCTTTCCCACGCCGCATGACGCTCCCGCCCGTCGGCCAGTGCCGTCCGAATGGAGCGGATGCCAAGCCGTGCCGCGCCCTTCTCGATGAGCGACAGCTTATGGGGGTGTACGTCGCAGGACAGGATATCGCCCCGATCCTTCATATCGATGGCAAGCGCAAAGGATTTGCCGCCCGGCGCGGCGCAGACGTCCAGCACCCGGTCCGTCTCGCCTGGTGCGGCTACCGTTGCCACCAGACGGGCAGCGGCATCCTGCACGGTGAAGTGTCCCTCCGTAAAGGCGGGCAGACGCTCCAGATCGCCGGTGGCGGATACCTCAAAGCAGCCCGCCAGCCATGGGTGGGCACGCACCGTCACACCGGCGGTGCGCAGCTCCTTCTCCAGCTCCTCCGCCGTACATTGCAGCGTATTGGTCTGGATGGTGGTGGGCACGATCTCGTTGTTCATCCGGAGGTAGTCCTCCGTCTCCTCCGCCCCGATCACGTCGATCAGGCGGCGTACCAGCCACTTGGGATGGCTGTACCGCACGGACAGATAGTCCGCCGTGGTGCCCTGAGGCAGCGCCGGCATATCCATCCAGTTGGCCACAAACTTCCGCAGCACCGCGTTGACCATACCGGCAGCCTTGGGACGGCCCCAGCGTTTGGTCATCTCCACCGCCTCATTGACGGCGGCGCGGTGGGGGATCTTGTCCATGAAAAGGATCTGGTAGCCGCCGATGCGCAGGATGTTCAGGATCACCGGCTCCAGTCGGTGGGGCTTCTGGCTGCACCAGCAGCCGATATAGTAGTCCAGCAGGCCCCGGTTCTGGATGACGCCATAGGCAAGGCGCGTGCAGAGCGCCGCCTCCCGGCTGTCCAGTCCGTTTTTCACAATGGTGCGCTTCAAACTGCCGTCCGACCACGCATTGGCGCGGCTGACCTGCATCAGCACCTCCAGCGCCGTGTCCCGTGCGCCTGTCCGCCGCATATCGCTCATGCGTCCACCTGCACGGGATGGCCCCGCAGATAGTCCGCCGCCGCCATACGCTTGCCGCCCTCGGCCTGCAGCTCCAGAATGCGCAGCAGCCGTCCGTCGCCGCAGGCGACGGCAAGACCCTGCTTCCCGGCCTCGGCGATCTTCCCAGCAGCCAGCGCCGTCTCGCCGCCCACAGCGGTGCGGTAGACCTTCACGGTCTTTCCATCCAGCGTCATGGACGCGCAGGGCCACGGGACGAGTCCCCGTACCTGATCGTGCAGATGCCGGGCGCTTCTGGTGAAGTCCATGGGCGACAGACTGCGATCCAGCATGGGCGCGTAGGTGTAGGCACTGTGATCCTGCGGCGTCCGGACGGCGGTACCGCTTTGCAGCTGCTCCACCGCCTCGGCCAGCGCGTCCGCACCCAGCGCCGCCAGACGGGCAGTGAGTGTCTGAGCGTCCTCGTCAGGGTCAATGGCCGTCTTGCGGCAGAGGATCACATCCCCGGCGTCCAGCTCCTTGGCCATATACATGATGGTAACGCCGGTGACGCTGTCCCCGTTGAGAATAGCCCAATTGATGGGCGCCGCGCCCCGGTACTTCGGCAGGACGGAGGAGTGTACGTTGATAGAGCCGTAAGCCGGCGTGCTGAGGATGTCCTCCGGCAGGATCCTGCCATAGGCTGCCACCACGATCAATTCAGGTGCCAACTCCCGCACGATGCGCAACGCCTCGCCATCCCGCATCTTCATCGGCTGGTATACCGGCAGAGCAACTGTCAAGGCATATTCCTTCACAGGAGAAAACGCCATCTTATGGCCCCGGTTCTTGGGCTTATCCGGCTGGGTGAACACGCCGCACACGTCGTGCCCGTCCTCCACCAGCCGTTTCAGGGACGCCACGGCAAAGTCGGGCGTACCCATGAACAGTATCCTCATTCGTCCTCGTCTCCATTCTCCGCCTCGGCGCGGCGGATGTACTCCTCCAGCTCCTCCTCGGTCAGCAGGTGGTCAGTGTGCTCCACGAACAGGTGGCCGTCCAGGTGCTCGATCTCATGGCAGAAGCAGCGGGCGGTCAGACCCTCGTCCTCCACCTCGAACCAGTTGCCGTCCCGATCCTGTGCGCGGACGCGGACGATCTCCGGCCGCGTGACCTCGCCGTATTTCCCGGGAACGCTGAGACAGCCCTCCAGACCGGTCTGCTCACCCTCAGTGCGGATGATTTCCGGATTTACCAGTTCGATGAGCTGATCCTCCTCGTCCAGCACCACGCACACCCGGCGCAGCACACCTACCTGCGGTGCGGCCAGCCCCACGCCGCCGGAATCGGCCAGCGTGTCCGCCAGATCGTCCAGCAGCGTGTGCAGCCGTCCGTTGAAGTCCGTCACCGGACGGCATACCTTGGTCAGACAGGGCTCTCCCTGTAAAGCTATCTTCCTTAACGCCATTGTTCGTACCTCGTTTTCTCAGATTCAATCCATCAGATTGCAGTCGGTATAGATGTGCAGACGGCGGTTCTCACCGCGCTGCGCGAATTCCCGCATGAAAGCAGCCAGCAACTGCCGCAGCTGCCGGTCATTGCGGCCCAGCACCATGGTGCGGTAGCGGTAGCTGCCGTTGACCTTCACCACCGATGCCGGCGCGGGGCCCAGAACCTGCAGCTCCATGGCGCTGTACGGCGGCTGCTGCGCCGCCTGCCGCAGGCTGCGGGTCAGCAGGGCGATGGCCTGCCGCACGGCGTCCTCCTCCTGCCCCGTCACCGTCACGGTGAACTGGTCGGAAAAGGGCGGGTCGCGCCGCAGCCTCCGCAGCTGGATCTCCGCGTCGTAGAATCGCTGGTAATCCTGCTGAGCCGCCGCCTGTATCACGTCGTTCTGGGGCGTGTAGGTCTGGATCACCGCCCGTCCGGCCTTGCTGCCCCGGCCTGCCCGGCCGATGACCTGCGTCAGCAGGTTGAAGGTGCGCTCCGCCGCCCGGTAGTGATCCACATACAGGGACGTGTCCGCCCCCAGAACGCCCACCAGCGTCACATTTTCAAAATCCAGCCCCTTGGCCACCATCTGGGTGCCCAGCAGGATCGGCACATGCTTTTCCTCGAACTCCCGCAGGATGGCCTCGTGCCCCGCAGACACCGTGTCCGCATCCATCCGCAGCAGCGGCGTGCCGGGGAAGATGCTGCGCAGCTCCTCCTCCACCCGCTGGGTGCCCACGCCGATGTGCTTGAACTGCCCGCCGCATTCGGGGCATGTCTCCGGCGCTTTTTCGGAGTAGCCGCAGTAGTGGCACATCAGCCGCCCGTTGGCGCTGTGGTACGTCAGATACACGCTGCACCGGGGGCATTTGGGGACGTAGGTGCACTGGGGGCACAGCAGCTGGCGGCTGCTGCCCCGCCGGTTCAGAAACAGAATGCTCTGCTCCCCGGCGTCCAGATTTTTCTGTAATTCCTCATAGAGCGGGCGGCTGATGATGCCGTTCCGTCCCTCCAGCAGCTCCTGCCGCAGATCGGCCAGAATCACCGTGGGCAGCGCCTGCCGGTTGTAGCGCCGCCGCAGCAGCGCCCGCTGATAGTCGCCCTTCTCCGCCCAGTAGGCCGTCTCCACTGTGGGGGTGGCGGAGCCCAGAAGGAGCCTTGCCCCCTCCTGCATACAGCGGTACTTGGCGATGTCCCGGGCGTGGTAGCAGGGCGCCGTCTCTGATTCGTAGGAGCTTTCCTGCTCCTCGTCCATGACGATGAGTCCGATGTCCCGCAGGGGCGCGAACACCGCCGAACGGGTGCCCAGCACGATGCGGGCCTCGCCCCGGCGGATGCGTTTGAACTGGTCGTATCGCTCCGTCAGGCGCAGACCGCTGTGCAGCAACGCCACCTCATCGCCGAAATAAGCGGTGAACCGAGCCATCATCTGGGGCGTCAGCGCGATTTCCGGCACCAGGAGCATCACGGATTTGCCCCGGTGCAGCAGCTCCTGCGCCAGCCGGATATAGACCAGCGTTTTGCCGCTGCCGGTAACGCCCTGCAGCAGCGTGACGCCGGCCTTTCCGGACAGCGCCTGCTGCAAAATCTCCTCGTATACCTGCTGCTGCTCGTCATTCAGTGTAATGGGAATAGGCTTTACAGCATACTGCTTTTCCGTGATTCGGTACGCTTCCTGCTCCCGCAGGGCTACCGCGCCGAGCTGCACCAGCAGCTCCACGGTCTTGCGGGACGCGCCGGTAAAATAACACAGATCGTGCAGCGATGTCTCGCCGTTCTGAGCCAGAAACGCCACGATCTCCCGCTGGCGGCGGGCGGTCCTGGACACCTGCTCCAGCGCCTGCTCCGCCGGTACGGCCAGCTTCACGAACAGGTCTACTCTGTCCCGCACCTTGCGGCGGGACTCCGTCTCGCGGCGGAGCGTCCCCACCTTCTCCATGCGCCGCAGCAGCAGTGCCGTATCGTCGCCAAGGGCCTGCTTCAGGGCATCCGTCTCCATGGGTCCGTCCTGCAAAAGGCGGCACACCGCCGCTTCCTTTACAGGCAGCGTCTCCGGCAGCACATCCTTCGCCAGATGCCACGTCTCCCGGTAGCGGTACCACACCGCCGCCGGGAGGATGGTGTGCAGCGCGTCGTAAAACGTGCAGAAATACCGCTGCCGCATCCACAGCGCCAGCCGTATCTCCCTGTCCGACACCACCGGCTCCTCGTCCAGCAGCGCACTCACCGTTTTCAAAGGCTTGTCCGGTACACCCTCGCTCAGCGCCAGAATCACCGCCTCACTGGGGCGGTTGCCCCGGCCGAAGGGCACCAGCACACGGCAGCCCACCTGCGCCCCCATGTCGCGGGGCAGCAGATAGCTGTACACCCTGTCGATGGCGTAGGGCGCCGCCTGCACAGCCGCCTTGGCGATCACAGCCATGTCAGATATTGTCTTCCTCGATGACGGGGTTGGCCACGAACTTACCATCGGCCACCTCGCGGATGGCCTCAGTCACAGGCTTCTCCTCCAGATGCTCGCCTTTAGCCTCGGCCTCGGCGGCGATCTGGCGGGCGCGGCGCGCCACCACATTCACCATCATGTAGCGGTTGGGG